>Ga0194085_1196_pt1 | contig 9493 bp, 7 predicted proteins | sample LauGreSp1BDMLBSN_2_FD_133655 | JGI IMG/M metagenome (GOLD analysis project Ga0194085, IMG submission 133655) | reverse complement strand
AATACCGAGCCGCGTAAGGCAGGAAAATCGTTTTCAAACAGCTTGAGTAAATCTGTACGCAGTGCTTCACGTGAGGCTAAGTTTTTGCTTAACACCACAAATTGCCCAAAGCCACGATGTGGCATTTGAATATCTAGCGGCAGGTAAAAACGCGGCCCACCATTGCCGATATACGCCACAAAATTTTCTATGCCTTCTGTTTGTTGCTCTGAACCGTGCGAAGAAGCATTGTTTTTGAGTTGATATTTTGCATCCCAATCATGCAGCCAATGCTCCAATCTTTTCACTTGATCATTGGTCGCGGCATAAGATGCACCTTCAGTCATGCGTAAATCTATGATTAACTCTAGACGCGTTGAATCAGGGAAGAATTGTTGTTGTACCTGAGAAAAGCCAAACACAGCTAAAACAAATAAGCTTAAGGTGCTCAATATCACAGTTTTGCGATAACGCACACAGGCGGTCACCACTGCGCGAAAGGTTTGATAAAACGGGGTGTTATAAATGTCGTGATGATGAGTATCGATTAATTTATTAGGCTGGGTAGCATTTTTCAAGCGAAGCTGATTTTTAAGCCAAGTTTTAAATTTAGATTGTTTGGGCGCCTCAGCGTAGCTAGGTAATAAATGAAAGCCCAAATACGGCACAAATATCACTGCGGCAAACCATGAGATGATTAAGGCAATCGCTGACACTTGAAAAATAGACCGTGTATATTCGCCAGTCGAAGATGCTGCCGTTGCGATTGGCAAAAACCCGGCCACAGTCACCAAGGTGCCAGTCAACATCGGCATGGCGGTGGAATTGTAGGCAAATGCGGCTGCTTTAGCTCTATCCCAGCCCTGCTCCATTTTAGATGACATCATTTCAACGGCAATAATTGCATCGTCTACCAATAAGCCCAATGCTAAAATTAGCGCGCCTAGGGATATTTTGTGCAAGCCAATATCAAGCAGAAACATCACCAAAAAAGTGCTGGCCAACACGACCGGAATGGTAATGGCGACAATAATGCCGCTACGCAAACCCAATGAAATAAGGCTGACGCCCAGCACAATGATTAAAGCTTCGATTAAAGAGTGGACAAAATCATTGACTGAATTCGCGACTATTTTTGGTTGCGAGGTGACGGTTTCTAGCGCTAAACCTACGGTTAATTGCTGCTTGATGCGGGCGGTGATTTTATCCAGCGCATGGCCTAAAGCAATAACATCACCGCCTTCTTTCATGCTAACGCCTAGTAGTAGCGCATCTTTGCCTTGAAAACGCACCCGGTCATGCGGCGGATCTTCGTAGCCGCGATAAACTTTTGCCACATCGCCTAAGCGGAAATCTTGATTGTTGGCACGTAAACGCAAGTCGCGTAAATCATCTAAATTTGCATAGCGGCCAGATACCGCAATGCGAATGCGCTCGGCGGCGGAATCAAAAGTGCCGCTACGTACCACGGCATTTTGCGCCTGTAAAATATTTACTAAGGTACTGGTGTTAATGCCTAAACTGACTAATTTTGCGTTGGTCAGCTCAATAAAAATACGTTGTTTTTGTTCGCCAAAAAATTCCACTTTAGCGACATCTTTTACCTTTAATAACTCGCTTCTAATCAATTCAGCTTGTTTTTTTAGTGCGGCAAAATCAAAGCCATCGCCAGTTAATGCATACATGGTGCCGTAAACATCACTAAATTCATCATTAAAAGTCAGGCTTTCAACACCTTGCGGCAAGGTGTTACGAATATCGCCAATTTTTTTTCGTACCTGATACCAAACTTCAGGGATATCTTTTGAAAATGTATCATCTTTGGCGATGATAAAAATCATCGATTCGCCAGGTCTTGAATAGCTATTGGAAAAATCTAAATGTGGTACTTCTTGGATTTTCTTTTCTAGCTTATCGGTTACTTGCTGTTCAACTTCTTGCGCGCTAGCACCAGGCCAAGAAGTGCGTACCAACATCACTTTAAAGGTAAAAGGCGGGTCTTCAGATTGACCTAGTTTAGTGTAGGCAATCAATCCAGAAACCGTAAGTACCAACATAAAGTACAGCACTAAAGCTTGATGTTTTAATGCCCAGTCAGATAAGTTGAATCCTGAATTAACAGCAGGCGCTACGTTTTTTGACGTAGATTGCTGCTCATGCTCTAGCTCAATCATAGTTTATTTTCAGCCACAGGCTTTGCCTCAGTGACAGGATGTACTAGCTGGTTTTTAATCAAAGTGTGAACGCCGGCAATGGCGATTTTTTCACCTGCTTGCAAACCACTAGTAATTAATACACCATCTTCTCTAAATACACCGGCGACCACTTCACGCGGCTGAGCTTTATTATTCGCATCTATTACCCACACTATTTTTTTACCATTTATTGCAGTAAGAGCGCTACTTGGAATAAGCAGAGTGGCATTTTTTTGACCTGAGAGCGCCTGAAAACTTACCCCAGCGGTCATGCCAAAACGTACCGCTTCATCAGTATTTTTAATGCTGACACGGACGTTAAACGTCCGCGTTGCAGAATCCGCAGCAGCTGAAATTTCGCGCACAACGCCAGCGTAGGGCTTTTGCATATCAGCCCACATTCTCACTTCAACCGCGGCATTTAATTTCACCTCTGTCATACGTGATTCCGGCACTGTTACCAATACTTCAAATTCTTTGGTATCGGCAATTTTAGCCACTGTTTCGCCAGCCTTGACTACCTGCCCCGGCTCGGCGTGTATCATGGTTACCACGCCATCACGGTCTGCGCTTAAGTGACTATATTGCGCTTGATTGCCAGTAACACTGGCTTGCGCTTTTACCTGCGCTAGACGTGCGCCGGCAGTTTTAAGTTCGGCTTCACGCATGTCTAAGGCTGATGCTGAAATGAATTTTTTCGTGAATAATTGACGTTGACGTTCAACTTCTGCTGCTGCCAGTGTGTAAGTTGCTTCAGCTGCACGTATATTCGCCGCTGCGGCTGCGTTATTTAGCTGAGCGTCAGTTGCATCTATGTTCGCAAGGATTTGACCTTTTTTAACTTGTGCACCGTTTTCTACCTTACGCGCTATGATTTTTCCATCGACTCTAAAAGCTTGGCTAGATTCATATCTAGGGCGCACTTCACCAACTAGCACCATATTATTGCCTGCTCCCGTTGCGCCAACCACCATGACTAATGCCGGACGCGGTGGTGCTAGTGGCGGCGGTGGCTTATTACAAGCGGTGAGCAAAGTGAGCATTAGCAACGCTATAATTTTCATATTTAAATATCCATCTATCTTAAAATTCATCAGTTAACTAATCTGCGTAACGATGTTTTCAGTCATTTCTAATGTAAAGAGAACTTATCATTTCTTTGCTATGATGATTAAACCCAAAACAATCAATGCTGCACCTATAGCCATGCGGATACTAATCACTTCTTTGAGTAAGATCCACGCCAGTAATATCGCAATTACCACGCTGCCTTTGTCTATCAGCGCAACCGTTGCTACATCGCCTATTTTTAAGGCTTTGTAATAAAAAATCCATGAACCTGCTGTAGTCATAGCCGAAAGTCCCAGCCAGATGTAATTCACTTTTTGCAGAGATTTTATTTCAATGGGATCCACAGCAAACATGGCAAACATCAGCACGAATATACAGACAAAAATTGTGCGAACAGTGAGTCCTAGTTCGGCTGAAATGCCGGCTAGACCTTGTTTAGCCACTACAGAAGTAAAGCCAGCAAAGCACATCGAGAAAAAAGCATACAACACCCAACGTTCCATTTTTAAGTCTCTAAAGTGAATGTGGCTGACTAATGAGCCCTAGCTCATTAATACAAGTTCAGCGTCAATACAAGTTCAGCGCCAGCGACAAGTTTGTCCAGCCTCTTTTAATTTGGTTGAATAAGTTTTAACGCCCCCGTTTTGTAGTCACGGCTAGCTGTTTGATAATAAGCAATCGCTTCATCAGCTAGTTTTTCATTGATGCTAGTGGGCGTTGCCTCAAAACTGAGCGGGTCAATTGTGTAAGCCTCAACTTTTTGCTTAGGTGATAGCACTATTAAAGTATTGTCGCGGTAATAACCTAGTGCTTGATAATTGCTTACAAATGCGCGTGCGGGTAATTTTTTAGTTTCAGCCACAAAAAGCGATTGCCCATAAAAATGTTCAGCGCCTTTTTTGCCGAGCACATCTAACAGCGTAGGTACTATATCAATTTGGCTAGCTACTCGCTTGTAATGGCTTGCTGGCAACATGTCTGGTGCGTACAAAAATAATGGAATGTGATATTTATCCACAGGCAATTTGCTCTTACCAGCGACCGATGCGCAGTGATCGGCCACAATTACAAATAAGGTATCTTTAAACCATGGTTTATTTTTAGAGTTTTCAATAAATTTACCAATGGCATAGTCGGTATATTTCACCGCGCCTTCACGGCTACCCTGCGGCAAGTCAATTTTGCCTTCAGGAAACGTATATGGCCTATGGTTGCTAGTGGTCATAATATGCGCAAAAAATGGTTTTTTAGATTTTGCATTTTCGTCAAAAATAGCAATAGAGTTATTGAATAAACTTTCGTCATCCACCCCCCAAACATTTTCGCTCTGAATAGTTTTTGCATCAAAGTCGGTGCGATCAATTACTTGGTAATTGTTACTTTTAAAGTAGGTGTTCATGCTATCAAACACACCATAACCACCGTAGATAAAGAAAGTTTCAAAATTTTGTTGGCGCAATAATTCACCAATACCGGCTAAATGATCAGCATTTGGCCTGTGCACAATGGCTTGTCCAGGAATTGGCGGCGTGGCAATAGAAAGGGCATCTAAACCACGTACTGTGCGCGTACCAGTGGCAAAAAATTGATCAAAAACTACACTTTCATCAGCTAGTTTGTCTAGGTAAGGCGTTAAGTTTTGTTTGTTGCCATAAGTCCCCATATATTCGGCAGATAAACTTTCTACAGAAATAAGTACTATGTTTTTTGGGCTACGGGTAAATGGTCCAAGTGCTATTTGGCTGTTGTTTTTAGTCGCGACGTTAGCCCAAGTTGGCTGCCTGTTTGAGCCAACAGATTGCAATGTGCTTAATGCTAGTGCCGGTGGAATTGTTTTATAAAATTTATCATAATCTAGCTCGTTACGGCGCGCAGCGGCAGAAAAACTAAACAGGCCATTACCGCTTAGCTCATTAGCATAAGCATTTTTGCTGAAGTCCATTTGATCAACATTAGCCAGTTGAAAGCTGATTACTGGTAAGGCCACGATGGCAATAATCAGTTTGATTTTTTGCTTGATAGGCTTAAGCGTTTTATTAAATTTTACGAAATTGCTTAAGCTGTATAACAGCCCAATTGCGATGATGGCAATGACTAATAAAATTAGCGGTACTGGGTACGATTCACGAATGTTGCCAATGACTTCTTTGGTGTAAATTAAATAGTCGACTGCAATAAAGTTGAAGCGGGTGGTAAATTCTTGCCAAAAAATATACTCAGAAACTATGCCAAAAATAAGGCCAAAAGTCACTGTAAAGGCCAGTATCCAGCGTGCTTTAGTGACCCAGTTTTTAGCTCTCCAGCTGTTTGGCAGCAATAGTGAGCCTAGTAAAAAGGGTACTGCTAAATAACATAAGGCGTTTAAATCAAACCAAAAACCAAGCGCAAATGCTTGTAGTGCTAGACCGAACGACATTTGACTAACGCCGACATCTAGCCATAAGACTAGGCGTAACACAAACCAGATGACCAAAGCCATCGCCGAAATGAAGCCAACAAATGGTATGTTATAGAGAGTTTTTGCGTTGTTTTTTTGAGTGATTGTCATCTGTACTGTTAACCTAAATGTTATCCAAATATGCGATTTAAAGTAAATCCTAACATGCAAAGCTTACCGTTTTCTTACATTTTAGCTTTGCCTACTTTGGGTGACCACAATAGGTACTGTACCAATAAAATCATCCAAATAATCCATGCGGTCCATAAATTGTGTGACATAAAATGTGCGCCACGCATCATTTGCGACCAGCCCATCACTAGACCGAATAGTAGCCCTAAAATGAGCCCTATTTTTGCTAGTTTCGGCAGCGTATCTCTAAAGCCAAAATAAAATGCCATTAATGCGAAGCCGCCACTGGCATGGCCGCCGGGAAAGCAATGTCCAGCTCGCGCGCCGGTTGGTAAGCTGCCAAACAAGGCGATTAACGGTTGCGTTCCACCATATAAAACTAAATCCCAAGGGCAGGCATGCTCACTGAAATGTTTTAATACCGAAATCGCACTAGTGGAAACAACCATCGCGACAAACAGCCATATAAATTGGCGATGATAATTTTGCAACCAAGATAATTTAGCTTGAAACGTTTTGCCGTATGCCCGAAACGGCAAACCTAGCAGCCATAAACCTAACAGCAAAAAACCAACGCCTACCATTAAATACTTAAGGCTGAGATGCATCACATTCTCTAAAAACCAGTCATTTTTTAGCGGAAAAATTAAAGTTTGTGTGTCGTAATATCGCGCTATTAACACGCTATCTAAACCTGTTAGTGGGTAAGCGATGACTAATAATAAGGCCAATACCAGTGGTAATGCAAAGTGAAGCAACCAAAACTGTGGCGGGTGTAAGCGCATGAAAATCAAATGGGCTACCTAGCTAAAACGTTTATTATAAGAAGTCTATTATAGGGTACTTCTGGACATTCTATATTGGCATTATGAAGAGTAGCTTAGGTTTAGTCATGGTCTTTATGTGCTGATATATTTAGCATTAACTCAAATTGCTATTGAGTAAAATAGACTAAAGATTCATAAAAATTACTTTAGGCACTTCACCTTTAAATTCTAGCTGAGTCACGCTCGCATGGTCTATGGTAATTCTAAATAATCGCTTTAGAGGCATTTGTAGAACCTCGGCTATGAGCGCGCGAATAAAGCCGCCGTGGGTTACCACTAAGATATTTTTGCCGTGCGAGTGAGTAACTACCTCATCAACGAAGCTTTTAGAGCGGGCGTGTAATTGCGAAAAAGTTTCGCCATTAGGCGGTGCTAAATTAGCGTAATCATCCGCCCAAACATCAAACACATCACGCGGAATTTCATCCCATGGCTGCATTTCCCAGTCACCAAAATGCAGCTCTTTTAAACGTTCATCCAATTGAATATCGTGCTTAGAAAACCCTAAGCTAGCGTCCGCACATAAAGCTTGCGCCAATTGATGGCAGCGCTGTAAAGGGCTGGCGTAAATCGCATCAAAATTTGAGTTTGCTAGTTTCAACTGTAATTTTTGCCGCTCAATCTCAAAATTTTCCGACACCTGAACATCACTCTGGCCATAGCAAAGGCTGGGCGCAATGGCTAAAGAAGTGTGGCGAACGAGTGTTAGTTTCATAAATTTAGCGGATAGGTAACAATCTACAGCTGAGCAAACAGCGCTGCGCTGGCGAGCAAGCCTACGTAAAAGGCCACTTCTGTGAGTTGCTGCATTGCGCCTAAACAATCGCCAGTGTAACCACCGATACGCGTTTTAATTTTGGCGCTAAACCACAGCCAAACAACAGCAACTGGTAGCAAGGCAGCTAAAAATTTAGTCTCTAAAAATACCAAAGGTAACAAACCAAAAAATGTCGCAATCATCAGTTCAGCCATATTTAATTGTGTGGCAAGTGGTTTGGATTTACCTTCAGCTTTGACATAACTTTGTGTAAACATCACCAACACCGCACATAAGCGACTGAGGGCATGGCCAGCAATCATAGAGACAGGGACAAATATTGCCATTTGGTAGCTAAGCGCTTGATATTTAGTTAGCAGTGTTAATAATAAGCCAACTGCACCATAGCTGCCTATGCGAGAATCGACCATGATAGTGAGTACCTGCTCACGCGTCCACCCTCCGCCTAAGCCATCTATCGCATCAGCAAGGCCATCTTCGTGAAAGGCACCGGTCAGTAAAATAGTCGTTGTCATGCTTAATAGCACAGAGACTTCTAAAGGTAATAAGCGATTGCTTAACCAGAATATTAAAGCGCCAACAGCCCCTACCAAGATGCCAACCAGAGGGAAAAAACGTGTGGATTTATTCAAATCAGCTTCATCAAAATTTTCAAAGTACACCGGAATGCGAGTGAAAAACATAATCGCCGTTAAAAAGTAACGCCATTGATTGCTTGCAACTTTTTTCATAATTTCTGTGACACGCTGGCAGATTCAAACGATGCCATTGTATTTAAAAAATTGACCGCCGCCAGCACCAAAGGATAAGCAAGTGCTGCACCTGTGCCTTCGCCTAGGCGTAGATCAATATTAAGTAACGGTTTTACCTGCAAAAAATCTAACATCTTTTTATGCCCAGATTCATCCGAGCAGTGTGTAAACACACAATAGTGCAGAATATTAGGCTGTAATTTTGCCGCGACTAATAGTGCTGCCGTGGTAATAAAACCATCAATTAATAAAGTACATTGCTTGCTAGCGGCTTGTAACATTGCGCCTACCATCATGGCAATTTCAAAACCACCGAAGGTTGCTAGTATCTGCATGGCATCATCAGCACTTAACGCATGGTGTGCTAAAGCCTGCGCCAAAATATTAGTCTTTTTAGACAATCCTGCATCATCTAAACCAGTGCCACGACCAACGCATTGCTCAACTGGCAGGCTACACAAAACACTCATCAAACAGCTTGCAGATGAAGTGTTACCGATGCCCATTTCACCAAAACCAAACACATTACAACCTTGTGTAATCTGTGCATCCACTATTTTTGCAGCACGTTCAAGCGCCGTTGCACATTGAGTGGCCGTCATCGCTGGTTCATTTAAGAAATTATGTGTGCCAAAAGCAATCTTGGCATCCATTAAATCAGGGTTAGCTTCAAATGTATGGTTCACACCACTATCTACCACGCGCAAATGCATATTATTTTGCTTGGTAAATACATTAATCGCCGCGCCACCTTGCAGAAAATTTAATACCATTTGTGCCGTCACTGCCTGAGGAAACGGGCTGACGCCAGATTCAACAATACCGTGATCTCCGGCAAACACTAACATGGTTGGCTCGCAGAGCTGAGGCGTAAGTGTTTGCTGAATCAAACCAATTTGCAAAGCCACCGTTTCTAGCATGCCTAACGCACCGAGCGGTTTGGTTTTGTGATTGATTTTATCGACAAGTGTACTTTTGAGCGATTGATTAGGCAGAGATATGTTAAATTTTGACACAGTGCTTTCAGTTTCTAAACGTAGATTTATACATGATATTTTACATGAGTGATTAGGCTTTTGCTTAAGTCTATATTTTCAATCTTGGCATTAAAATTAAGCCATTCAAATGCCAATTAAAAATAATCGTATTTGGTGTGAATAATATTTGGTAGTTCTTTTGTAAGTTTGCTATAATGCGCGGCTTGCAACATTTACAGTTGTTGCAAGGGTAGCAATACTTACAATGTTAAGTACGGCCGAGTAGCTCAGTCGGTAGAGCAGCGGATTGAAAATCCGCGTGTCACTGGTTCGATTCCAGTCTCG
>Ga0194085_1026_pt1 | contig 9724 bp, 8 predicted proteins | sample LauGreSp1BDMLBSN_2_FD_133655 | JGI IMG/M metagenome (GOLD analysis project Ga0194085, IMG submission 133655) | reverse complement strand
CAAGCTGCCAGCGAAACGGCTTGGAACGACGAAGCGCATGTGATTGAAAACCGCAGACTGTATGCAGAAAAGTTTGACATTGTCACACCATTATTAACTGACGTATTGCAAGTTGAGAAGCCAGATGCCGCGTTTTATTTGTGGGCCAAAATAAAACAAAGCAATGGCCGCAGCATGACAGATACTGAGTTCGCTTTAGCCCTGTATCGTGATTTTAATGTGACAGTGTTGCCTGGCAGTTATTTAGCGCGTGAGGCGCATGGCGTAAATCCTGGCTTAAACTTTGTGCGTTTGGCCTTAGTGGCAAGCTTGGATGAATGTGTGGAAGCGGCGAAGAGAATTCAGCAGCTTTAAACTGTTGGCACTGGCATTTATCGTCATTTCGAAAGTAAATTCATAGGCTTATCGGAATGACAAAACTGGTAATTATTGCGCTTATTTTGTTAATTTAATCAATTAATTAACAGTCGTAACAAATTGATTTATTTCATTAAATACCAATTCATTTAAATTATGTTCTAAACAATCCAGCTCAACAATATCTTTCATGCCTCGCAACCAAGTAAGCTGACGCTTAGCTAACTGACGCGTTGCAAATATACCCCTGTCACGCAATTCGGCCACATCATATTCACCGGATAAATGCTCCAAAGCTTGCCGATAACCGACGCAGCGCATCGCGGTAGATTCTGCTGTAAGCGATGGATATTTTGCAATCAAAGCTCTCACCTCCTCTACAAAGCCTGCAGCCAGCATTTGATCAAACCGCAGGGCAATGCGCTCATGCAGCACTTTTCTATCACTAGGAACGAGTGAAATTTTTAGTAATTGGTAAGGTAGCGCTTGGTTGGTTTGCTTGGCGAACAAACTAGTCATGGTTTCGCCGGTGATTTTATACACTTCTAAAGCACGCTGAATACGTTGCGTGTCATTTGGCTCCAATCTTGCAGCCGTCTGTGGATCAATCATAGCCAGCTTGTTGTGCATAGCAGGCCAGCCGATTTGAGCGGCTTCTGCATCTAAAGCTGCACGTATTAAAGGATCAGCCTCAGGCAAGCCACTTAAACCTTCTTCTAAGGCTTTAAAATACAACATGGTACCGCCAACCAATAATGGAATTTTGCCACGCGCGCTAATATTTGCCATTAATTGCAAAGCGTCACTTCTGAAGTTAGCCGCAGAATAAGCGTTAGTAGGCTCAATAATATCAATCAAATGATGCGGTGCTATTTCTAAAATTGTCGCATCAGGTTTGGCTGTGCCTATATTCATGTCTTTGAATACTAATGCAGAATCTACGCTAATGATTTCGACAGGCAGCTTAGCCATCAATGACACTGCAGCACCCGTCTTGCCGCTGGCGGTTGGCCCCATTAGAAAAATGGCTGGGGGTAAAAGCTTATCATCTGTATTTGTCTGGCTACTATTCATAATGTGTCCATAAACGTAGCACTTTTACGATCTTTTCCGCCTCTAAAACCTGATAAACCAAGCGATGTTGTATATTAATTCGACGCGAATATGCACCGAGTAAATCGCCGATTAACTTCTCATAAGGTGGTGGATTTTGAAAGGGATTTTCAGCAACTATTGCTAATAGCAACAAAGCCTTGTCTTTAAGGCCTGCTGCAGTTAGGTTCTTTGCATCTTTTTGTGCTGCTTTTGTATAAAGCAGTTGATATTGCGACATGCAGTTACCAATCTAAACTAGTAGAAAGTTCAGCTGAGGGTGTATTCATGCCATCGCGAATAGATTCGCGCATATTGGGCACTGATAATAGAAACAAAGTCTCTTGAATGGCGGACCAATCTTCTTGTGATACTAGCACCGCATTATTGCGCTTACCGGTAATGATAATTGGTTGATGCGAGCTACTAGCCTCGTCAATAAGTCGATAAAGATTAGTGCGTGCAGTACTTGCAGATAAAGTTTGCATGGTTAACTCAGAGTAATTTTAATTTATGGTACGATATTACGTACGATAAATCAAGCAAGGAATATTATAATTTTTAATTGAAGTGCTTAGTTGCAGTATGCAAATTAAACCGGTTTACGCGCCATGCCCATTATGTTCAGATGCTTTATTTTTACTGCGATTACTTCCCTCGCATAAACATCTTATCCAAGTCAGTTATGGACACTTGAAACCAAGTTGGCCGGCCGTGATTACACATCCCTGACCGTTCAGTAGCTTCCATATCACGTAGTAATGCATTCATTTCTGGAATCGTTAATTGGCGATTGGCGCGTACCGCTGCGTGGCAAGCCATGGTGCCTAATAATTCGTTTCTGCGTTCTGTTAGAGCGCGGCTAGCACCAAATTCACGCAAATCTCGCAATACGTCTTTTGCCAGCACGACTGCATCAGCATTTTGTAACATGGTAGGCACCGCGCGCACCGCTAAAGTGCTGGGCGACAATATAGCAATATCAAAACCTAATTGTTCTAGGCTGTTGTCGTTGCTGGCAAGTGCTTCTTGCACTGTAGCGACCTCTAATCTGTCGGCCGTAAAACTAACAGGAATTAACAAAGGCTGCATAGCGACCATTTTTGAGCCATCTTTACCGTCCAGTGCATTTTTAAGCTGCTCGTACATAATGCGCTCGTGGGCGGCATGCATATCAATCACGACTAAACCTAGCGAGTTTTGCGCTAATACATAAACGCCATGAATTTGTGCCACGGCAAACCCTAAAGGGAAATCATTTTGCGAAAAATTATCTGCAGTATTGTTGGAAAATTCGGTACCGCTAGCAGACGCATCTTGACTCAATTGCTGGTCGACTGCCTGTGCATTACTTTGAGAGTTTGCGAGCCCGATATTGCCAAATAAAGTTTGATAAAAATTATTGGGTTCATTCGCATTTAAGTTAATCTGCGATTGATATTGAGGATAAGGGCTAGCTGAGTAATTTGCTGGTTGGGAATTGGAGAATGGTAAATTTGAAGCCGAATTAGCAAACGGATTAAACGCCGCTTGATTGGCAGTAGAAGCATTTGATACGCCGGTAGGCGTGCCTAGCGCCTTGTGCAACGAATGAAAAATAAAACGATGTATCGCTTGACCATCTCTAAACCTAACTTCAGTTTTACTTGGATGCACGTTGACATCCACTAAGCTTGGGTCTAACTCAATAAACAGCACATAGGCTGGATGTCTATCATGGTGCAGCACATCTTGATAGGCTTGACGTATGGCGTGGGAAATTAGCTTATCTCGTACAAAACGACCGTTAACATATACATATTGCGTATCACTTTTGTGCCGATTAAAAGTTGGTTTGGCCACTACACCCCACAAACGGAGTCCCGCGGCAGATTCTTCGAGCTGTATCGTTTCAGCCGCAAATTCCGCGCCTAATACCTCACCAAATCTTTTTGCTGGCTCACTCACCGCATAACGACTAAGCGCTCGGCCATTGTGTTGCAGCATAAATGCCACATCGGGCCGTGATAGTGCAACGCGATTAAACGCCGCCTCGCAATGGCCAAACTCCGTACCTTCAGTTTTTAAAAATTTACGCCGCGCTGGCGTGTTGAAATATAAATCATTCACTTCAATGACGGTGCCAGCATCCAAAGCAGCAGGCTCTATGGCTGAAATATCACTGCCATCTGACGTGATGCGCCAAGCGTGTTTACTGTCAGCAAATCGGCTATTGATTAAGGTCCGTGAAACTGAAGCAATACTGGCCAGCGCTTCACCTCTAAAACCTAAACTTGCGACGGATTCTAAATCTTCTAAACTGGCAATTTTGCTAGTAGCATGACGCGTTAAAGCGAGCGCCAAATCATCTTGCGTTATGCCCTTGCCATTATCAGCCACTCTTAATTGCTTCACACCACCTTGTACCAAAGACACTTGAATGTCGGTACTACCAGCATCTAAGCTGTTCTCTAACAGTTCTTTAAGTGCAGAAGCGGGACGCTCTACCACCTCGCCTGCGGCAATTTGGCTAATCAGTTGATCGGGTAAAAGTTGAATGCGCATTATGGATCGTTACTTTAGATAATATTTATATTCGTGTTGGTATTTTTATTGATATCGGTATTACAGTGAAGTTTAATATAGCTGTTTTTCTAAAGTCTTTTTATATAGCGATTTAGTATTGGTATTTTACCTGTTTTAAGCTAAATTCTTAAAAGTATGCATTCAAACAATCAATCAATCTCACAAAACGCTTACCTAGAAAGCTTTACCCAAGCACGCTTACTCAAGCGGCATCATCACTTTTACTTAGGGCCGACTAATTCAGGCAAAACTTATAACGCCTTAATTGCCTTACAAAATGCTAAATCTGGTGTGTATCTGGCACCTTTGCGTTTACTGGCCATGGAAATTCGTGACCGACTAGTGGCGGCCGGTGTACCTTGCAACCTCATTACTGGTGAAGAGCGCGTATTGATGGAAGGCGCGCAACACACAGCTTCCACCATTGAAATGATGAACACTAGCAGGCCTGTAGAAGTAGCCATTATTGATGAAATACAAATGCTGCAAGACCCAGACCGTGGCAGCGCTTGGACAGCTGCATTGGTCGGCGTGCCTGCAAAGCGAGTTTTTGTCTGCGGCTCAAATGCAGTCACAGCGCCTTGCCTCGCGGTGATTGAGCAAATGGGCGAAACCCACGAAATAAGCTATTTAGCAAGAAAAACGCCTTTAGAATTAGAGGCTGAAAGTATCTGCGGCAAGCATTATAGTCGCCAGAAACTTAAGCCCAAGCTACAAAAAGGCGATGCTATTATCGCTTTTAGCCGCAAAGATGTACTGACCTTTTCTGCCCGTTTTAGGCAATGGGGATTTACCGTAGCGAGTATTTATGGTGCATTATCGCCAGAAGTACGTCGTACGGAATCTGAGCGATTTTGCTCAGGTGCGGCAGACATTCTCGTCGCCACTGACGCCATTGGCATGGGTTTAAACCTACCCATACGCCGCGTCATTTTTTCAAATATTCATAAATTCGATGGCGTGGCTAGCCGCCCACTTAATGCAACTGAAGTACGACAGATAGCCGGTCGCGCTGGGCGTTTTGGCATTTACGCAACGGGCTATGTGAGTGTGCTAGAAAACGACGAGTTAATTCATATAGCGCACATGTTGAGTGTGGATGATACATCAGACTTAAGCAGGCTACCGGTGAACATCAGTTTTAATCAGCTGGGCCAAATCGCAACACAGCTACATACTAAAAAAATTGCAGAAGTACTGACTTATTGTCAGCAAAGAAACCGATTTAAGGCAGAGTTATTTGCTCAAACACCACTCAACAATCAAATTAGTCAGGCGCTATTGGTTGATGAGTTCGCGCCGCATATGTCATTAAAGGATAAATTTATTTTTGTCTGTGCGCCGATTTCACTCAATGTAGCCTATGAAAAAGACTATTACCTTATGTGCTTGCAAAGTGTTGCACTCTCGCACCAGCGTAGCCTACCTTTTGCACCAACTTGGCTAAGCGCGAGCAACCCTAAATACTTAGAGGCGGCGGAGTTGCTCAGCCATAACTTGAGTTTGTATGCTTGGCTTAGCTTTAAGTTTCCGCAGATTTTTTTGGATGGTGCTGGTGTTAAAGCTTTACGTCAACAAGTTAGCCGCTATATAGAAAGCGCCCTGCTCACCCAAGCTGGCTATGGAGATACCAGCAGAGAAATTGATTATTTAATGACCAAAAGGCGCTAGTTTTTTGAGCATATTTTTTGAATCAAGTTAATTAATTACTGTGCACTTAATCACTATACAATTAATTTATACCCAGCTAATTTAAAGCCAGCTAATCCAAATTCACTGTTTCAAGATATTCTGGCACAGACACCTGCCAATGTAGCTTTTCTTCAATATGTAGCCGCATTGCATCTGCCGCCACTGGCTCGCCATGTGTAATAAATGTCTTTTTCGGTGGCGCGTCAAAGCCAGCGAGCCAATCAAGAATCTCCGAATAATCTGCATGTGCAGATAAGTTAGAAATCAACGCTATATCCGCTTCTACAGGCACATAATCACCATGTATTTTTATACTTTGTACGCCATCAAGCATTGCCGCACCTCTGGTACCTGCGGCTTGGAACCCTACGAACAAAATAGTGTTATTCGGCTTAGGAACAAAAGCCTTCAAGTGATGCACAACACGTCCGCCAGAAGCCATACCACTGGCTGAAAGAATAATCATGGGGCCTTTGGTGTCATTCAAACGCTTCGATTCTTCTATGCTATTCACCATGTGCGCAGTGTGACAAAGTGCGCTCGATTGTTCAGGCGTTAAGCGATGCTCACCACGATAATGGTTAAAGATTGCGGTGGCATCAACTGCCATTGGGCTGTTTAAATAGACCGGAATATCATTCGATATTGCACCAGAAGATTTGAGCAAATAAATGTAATAAAGCAGCTCTTGCGCCCTACCCACGGCAAATACTGGAATAAGCACTATGCCTTTACGTGCGACCGTTTTATTAATAATTTCAGCCAACTTAGTTTTTGGATCTTCCCGTTCATGCAGGCGGTTACCATAGGTTGATTCTAGAACTAAATAATCAGCCTGCTTGATAGTTACTGGCGGTTTCATCAAAATATCACGGGGTCGGCCAATATCACCAGAGAAAACAATAGACGTTTTTTTATTATGTATACGCACAAAAGCCGAGCCTAAAATGTGGCCATTCGGTGAAAACCTCAGCGTCAAGCCATCACCCAAATTGACATCTTGCTCATAATTAACGGCGTTCAGTAAGGCAAGTGCATCTAATGCATCTTCTTGCGTATAAAGAGGCAAGGCTGGATTATGTTTTGAAAAACCACGTTTGTTTGCATACTTAGCATCTTCTTCTTGCAGATGCGCAGAATCAGGCAATAGAATTTCGCATAAATCACGCGTAGCCTCTGTGCAATAAACCTTGCCAGAAAATCCATTCTTAACAAAAAGTGGCAGATAGCCAGTATGGTCGATATGCGCGTGTGTTAACACCACGAAATCAACTGTTGCAGGATCTATAGGTAGTTTTGCCCAATTTTTAAGGCGTAATTGCTTCAGACCTTGAAATAACCCGCAATCAATTAAAATGCGTTTTGAGCCGCCACTAGGGGTAGCGCAAGTTAGTAGGTATTTTGAGCCGGTAACGGTTCCAGTCGCACCAAGAAATGTTAATTCCATGTTGAAATCTCCTTTAATAACTTTCACGCCACGGCTGGGAACGTTAAATCACTCTAACGCAACCTTAGTTTTCGCAAGCGCAGGATTAGTAGAAAAATACTTTTTAATGCCGGTTAAAATAGAGTTCACCAGCTGATCTTGATAAGTTTCGTCATTCAATTTCCGCTCTTCTTCAGGATTACTGATAAAAGCTGTTTCAACTAAAATTGAAGGAATATCAGGCGATTTTAATACGGCAAAGGCCGCTTGTTCAACATGCTTAGTGTGCAAGGTGTTAATACTGGCTATTTGAGCAAGCACCGCTTTACCTAACTTTAAGCTATCGGTGATGGTCGCAGTTTGTGATAGATCAAGTAATGTTCTCGCCAACACCGGGTCTTTATCATCTAAACTGACGCCACCAATTAAATCTGACTCATTTTCCTTTTTAGCTAAATATCGTGCACTAGCACTAGTAGCACCGCGCTCAGATAAAGCAAATACCGACGAACCTCTTGCCGAAGTGTTAGTAAAAGAATCGGCATGAATCGACACAAACAAGTCTGCTTGCATTTTTCGCGCCTTAACCACACGCCCATGTAACGGAATAAAATAATCGCTGTCGCGTGTTAATACCCCGCGCATATTTGGCTCGCCATCAATTTTGTCTTTTAGTCTTTTTGCAATCATTAAAGTAATGTCTTTTTCATGACTGCCATTCGCACCACGCGCACCTGGATCTTCGCCACCATGACCGGCATCTATTGCAATGATAATTTGACGTGAGTCTTTATTAATGTATGCACTATTAGGTTGCTCGCTTTTAGATTCAGCACTTTTAATCTCAATATTGTTTGAGCTATTTTTGTCAGACTTAGTCTGAAGCTTTTCTTGCAATAATTCCGGGTTGCTAGCTTCCGTTTTATCAATTGCTGCAGGCGAAGATCGGCTAAATTCCATCGACTTAGTGATGTTAAGTTCTTTATTTGGAGAAGCTTGATCAATTGGGGGCGACTTTAGTGTCGTAGCATCGGCTAATATTTGCGCCTTAGATTCAGCACTTAAAGCTAAATTGTTATTGCTATTAGCGACAGCATCTCGCCCTTCAACCATTGCCATAAGCGGATCTTTAAGCGGGTAAACGTCCAACACTAAGCGATATTTATAATCGCCAGTTGGCACTAAAGTAAAGGCGTTAGGTTTAACTTCAGACTTTAAATCAAACACTAATCGCACGGCGTTAGTCTGATATTTAGCGACGCGAATTTGCTTAATGTAAGGGTCGCTGGCTAAAATCTTGTCAGACAAAGATTTGACATTTTGATTGAGCTCAATATTTTCAATATCCAAGACGATACGATCAGGATTCTGTAACGATCTCATTTTGTAATTAAATGGCAAGCTGGATTCTAGTGTGATGCGCGTGTAATCCTGAGCAGGCCAAACTCTGGCTGCCACCACATTATTTGCCGCTTCTACCATAGAAAAACTACCAAAAAGCAAACTGAGTAGCAGACTTAAACAGCATATCCTGCTTAAAGCGACTAAGGCATTGTTTGATTTATCAAACACCCTCACTGTGCTGTTGATATTACGCTTAAGCATTGTTGTCCTAGTATTGAATGCGCTGAAATACTAATGGTACGGCCGGGCTCGCTAGACATAAGGAATTCTTTAATCGAAAGCGTGATATTGAGATCTGGCGTTGGTAATACATTTTGCGCTTTTTCTGGCCATTCAATAATACATACACTTTCAGCATTGAAGTAATCTCTAAATCCAGCCGACTCCCATTCTTCATCATCATTAAATCGATATAAGTCAAAATGATACAGGTTTAATACAGACTGATCTAATCTAAAACCGCCATTAGATTTAATTTGGTAGGGTTCGACCAGCGTATAAGTCGGACTTTTCACCTTGCCCTCATGCCCAAGTGCATGCAACAGACCACGCACCAAAGTAGTTTTACCAGCACCTAAATCACCATGCAAATAAATAGTTAAATTTGGCTGTATGACTTTAGCCAAAACATTAGCAAAATTCAGCGTTGCTGCTTCATCAGGTAAATCACGTGTAAAATTGTCAGCCATGATTAATTCTCACAATTTCAAACAACTGAGCGCCGACATTAAGAGTTGGGGTTTGGCCTTGGGCTTTGACCAGATTGGCATTACCGATACAGACTTGCAGGCATCGGAAGTTAAGCATCAAGCGTGGGTAGCAAAAAATTTTCATGGTGAAATGGATTATATGGCAAAACACGGTGTTAAACGCACCCGACCTGCTGAATTAGTACCAAATACCTTGCGGGTAATTTCTGTGCGCTTAGATTACTTACCGCCAGATTCTTTGCATAGCGAAAGCGTGCTGCAGGATCAGTCTAAGGCTTTTATTTCCCGCTACGCATTGGGGCGAGATTATCACAAAGTCATGCGTAATAAACTGCAAAAACTTGGCGATAAAATACAATCGGAAGTCACCAAACTTGCTATAACAGATTTTAGCTACCGCGTTTTTACCGATAGCGCGCCAGTACTAGAGGTAGCGTTAGCAGAAAAAGCTGGTTTAGGGTGGCGTGGCAAACATACC
>Ga0194085_1095_pt1 | contig 9972 bp, 9 predicted proteins | sample LauGreSp1BDMLBSN_2_FD_133655 | JGI IMG/M metagenome (GOLD analysis project Ga0194085, IMG submission 133655) | reverse complement strand
ACCCAGTCATTTTTATGGATAGAACCTTCACACAGGCCATATTAAACTTACTTGATAATGCCGCAGACGAATCACCTGAACGCATTTTATTTGACGCCGACTGGGATGAGAAAACATTAAAAATACAGATACGCGACTTTGGCGCTGGCTTAAGTGCCGAGACCAAAAGTAAATTAGGCACACCGTTTTTCACCTCTAAAAATAACGAAGGCATGGGCTTAGGTGTATATTTAACGCAAGCGATTGTAGCGCGCTATGAAGGCGAGTTAAGCCTCAACAATCACCCAGAAGGCGGCGTAATTACGCTAGTGAGTTTGCCACTTAAAAATTTACGTATAAGAAACTGAAGGTCAGAAAATGAACAGTTTTAATCTAGAAAATATAGCTACTACAGAAAATAGTGATGAAAAACCCAGCCTACTTTTAGTTGATGATGATGAAGATTTCCTAAATGCACTGGCACCCGCCATGCGTAAACGTGGGTTTTTAGTCAGCTTAGCCAACAGTGCAGAAAGTGCATTTGAACTTGCCAAACAAGAAGCACCAGAATTCGCCGTAGTGGACTTAAAAATGTCAGGTAACTCAGGCTTAGTGCTGGTTCGCCAGTTAGCAAGCCTAAATGCAGGTACGAGAATTGTCGTGCTTACTGGATTTGCCAGCATTGCCACCGCGGTTGAAGCCATTAAACTAGGGGCAACGCATTATCTTGCAAAACCGGTAGATGCCGACGAAATTGTCGCCGCCTTTGAAAAACAATCAGGCAATGCCGAGCTTGAATTATTGACCAATCCACTGTCTATCGACCGCCTAGAATGGGAGCATATTCAACGTGTACTGGCTGAGCATGATGGCAATATCTCCGCCACTGCCCGCAGCTTGAATATGCACAGACGCACCTTGCAAAGAAAATTAGGGAAAAATCCTAGTAAAAACTGAAGCTAAACAATTGAGAACATTGTATTAGAAAATTAATCCTCAGAAAATCGCTGCTCTAAAAATGGGTCCGCATAATTATGATAACCGCGCATTTCCCAAAATCCCAACTTATCTTCGGCATGTAATTCTATGGCTTTCAACCATTTTGCACCTTTCCAGGCATAGCGTTTCGGTACAATTATTCGGGCAGGCGCTCCATGTTCAAGCGTAAGAGCTTGGCCTAGTACAGAATGTGCGATCAGCACATCATCATCTAGTAATGCTTCTAGGTTAAGGTTGGTAGTGTAGCCATCATAGCCGTGTAAAGTAACGAACTTTGCTGTAGATAAAGGCATTGCTAAAGCCAAAATATCTCGCGCTCGCACGCCTTGCCAATTCATATCTAACTGACTCCAGCGCGTCACGCAATGAAAATCAGAGACATCGGTCGTTTGTGTGAGCGCTTCAAAGGCGGCCCAATCCAGATCAACTTCTGTCTCAACTAAACCGTATATACGAAGCGACCAATCTGCTTTATCAATGCTAGGCTGTAGACCGATATTGAGTACTGGAAAGTTTTTAACTTCAGTTTGACCAGCCGGGACACGGCTATTAGCATTAGTTTTGCCAGGCTTATTGCCCTGCTGCGCAATGGCAGTTTTACCTGCAATAATCTTTAACCAATCCGCCATTTAAATCCCCACTTCTTGATATATCGAGCATTTATTTTTGTGGCGCTTTTTTAAAGCTATCTAACAATAAACACGCCACTCCCACGCATATAGCGCTGTCGGCTACGTTAAAGGCTGGCCAATAGATATTGTGATAATGGAAATTTAAAAAATCGACCACGTAGCCTAAGGTAATGCGATCATAAAAATTGCCAATTGCACCACCCAAGATTAAGGCAAGACCCAAGCAAAAAAGTTTCTCAGTCGCGTGTTTACGAATTAGGTAACTAATCACAATAATCGCCAGCACAGAAACACCATTAAAAAATATTTTTTGCCAACCACCAGCATCTGCCAAAAATCCAAAAGCAGAACCTTGGTTATGGTAGCGCACTAAATCAAAAAAGCTGGTGATGGTCAGCATGTCGCCATAAACAAAAGAGTTTTGCACCAAATGCTTGGTATAAAGATCTGCGGCAATGATGATCGCGCTAATGCTGAACCATTTAATCAGTGGCACCATTTTAATGATCATTAAGCAAAACTTCTTTGTTCGCCAGCACCAAACAAATTACTCACGCAACGACCACAAATACTTGGATGCTCTGCGTGTGCGCCTACGTCTGCGCGATAATGCCAGCAACGGCCACATTTAACATGCGTACTTGGCTTAACGAATATTTTTTGCTCGGCTTCTGTGGCTACTTTTGTCACTTTAGCGCTTGAAACGATCATCACAAAACGTAGATCTTCAGCCAAACTGCTTAATGCATCAAAGGTCACATCTGTGGCAAAAAACTCCAGCTCCGCCTGTAATGACGAGCCTACTTGCCCAGCGGTGCGCAACACCTCAATTTCTTTGGTTGATAAGCCACGTGCAACAATCACGGCTTCCCACACAGTCAAACGCTCTGCACTTAAACCGTGCGCTGGCAAGTCATACCAAGTATCTTCAAACACAGTCTTATTGGCATCTAAGCCCAGCGTTTCCCAAATTTCATTGGCAGTAAAACTTAAAATCGGGGCCATCAAACGCATCATAGAATGGGTAATGTGATGCAAAGCACTTTGCGCTGCGCGACGTGCGTGTGAAGTTTCGCCAGCCGTATACAAGCGATCTTTAAGAATATCTAGATAAAAACTACCTAAATCATCTGAGCAAAAACTGACAAATTTTTGTACGGCAAAATGAAATTCATATTTATCGTAATCTTGCAGAATCCCTGTTTGCAGCTTTTCGGTTAAATGTAGCGCGTATTGGTCAATTTCTAGCCACTCGCTCACTGGCAATAAATCTTTGGCTACATCAAAATCAGCTAAATTTGCCAGCAAAAATTTCATAGTATTACGAATACGACGATAACTTTCTGACACACGTTTGAGAATTTCATCCGAAATCGTCAGCTCGCCAGAATAATCTGTAGAAGCCGCCCACAAGCGCAAAATGTCGGCACCGTAAGTGTCCATCACTTTTTGTGGCGCAACTACATTGCCTTTAGATTTACTCATTTTATGGCCAGCGCCATCGACCACAAAACCGTGCGTCAGCAAAGCTTCATATGGCGCACGGCCATCAATCGCACAGCCAGTCAACAGGCTAGATTGAAACCAACCTCGATGCTGGTCTGAACCTTCTAAATACAAATCTGCTGGAAACTGCAACTCTGGGCGACGTTTAAGTACGGCCGCATGCGTTGCGCCAGAATCAAACCAAACATCTAGCGTGTAAGTCACTTTTTTATAATCATCTGCATTCTCTGGCGCGTATTCGGCCAAATAAGCGGCGCCATCTAAACTAAACCAAGCTTCAACACCTTGCGCTTCTACCATTAATGCTGCGCGCTCTAGCAGCGCCATCGTTTGCGGATGGGGCTCACCCGTTTCTTTATGAACGAAGAAAGGCATAGGCACGCCCCAGTTACGCTGGCGCGACACACACCAATCTGGGCGATTTTTAATCATCGCTTCTAACCGTGCACGACCCCAAGCTGGGAAAAATTCAGTTTCATCGACGGCTTTGTTGGCTAACTCACGTAAACTGTTACCAGAAACGCCTTCGGTATTCATACCAACAAACCACTGATGCGTCGCCAATTGCATTAATGGCGTTTTATGGCGCCAGCAATGTGGAAAGCTATGACTCAAGCGTGCGCTAGCCAGCAAATTGCCAGTTTCAAGCATTGCTGCCAAGATAATCTTGTTCGCGTCCTGTCTACTTAAACCGCGAATAGCCTCAAACTCAACCAATTCACTATTGAAAAACTTACCGTCACCGCCCATTAAAATGCGTGGTTTTTCGTTAGGATAAGTAGCTTTCATCACCAACCAGTCATCGTTACCGTGAGCGGCTGCTGTATGCACTAAACCAGTACCGGCTTCAGTAGTGACATGATCGCCACAGATGATAGGCACTTGGCGGTTATCGAATGGATGTTGTAATAACAAGCCTTTTAAAGCTTCACCTTTGCAACTAGCAAGCACGCTAGTATTTTCTTCGACATAGCGTGCCAGTGTACTTTGCGCCAGATCATGCGCAAGAATTAGCAAGCCTTTGCTGGTTTGCAGTAAATCATAATCAAACTCAGGATGTACGCTTACTGCTTGGTTCGCCGGTAGTGTCCAAGGCGTCGTTGTCCAAATAACGGCATAAGCATCGCTCGTTACTGCAACACCAAATGCCAAACTTAAAGCTACTTTATCGGCCACTTTAAAGCCCACATCAATCTGCGGCGAATTCACATCTTCATATTCAACTTCAGCTTCAGCCAAGGCAGAACCGCAATCTACGCACCAATGCACAGGCTTGCTGCCTTGATACAAATAGCCATTTTTATAGATTTCACCCAAAGCGCGCATGATGTCGGCTTCAGTTTTAAAATCCATGGTTAGGTAAGGATTATCCCAATCGCCCAACACGCCCAAGCGAATAAAATCTTTCTTTTGACGCGCCACTTGTTCAGCCGCATATTCGCGGCAAAGCTCGCGGAATTTAGCTGGATCAATATTTTTGCCGTGATTTTTTTCTACCACCAACTCAATCGGCAAGCCGTGGCAATCCCAACCTGGTACGTAAGGCGCATCAAAACCGCTCAGGGTTTTAGATTTAACAATAATATCTTTTAAGATTTTATTAACCGCATGACCAATATGAATATCGCCGTTTGCATACGGCGGGCCATCATGCAGAATGAATTTTTTAGCGCCTTTGCGCGAGTTGCGAATACGCTCATAAAGCTTTTTATCTTGCCATTGTTTTAGCCATGCTGGCTCACGTTTGGCCAAATCACCACGCATCGGAAAGGTAGTTTCCGGCAAGTTTAATTTGTATTTATTCTGTTCTTTATTTAGGTCTTCAGTCATTTAAATCTCAAATAAATTTCTAATCAATCTGTTGCAAACTCAATGGTCATTCCGACTTTGTCGAAATGACAGAAGCAAAAAAATCTCGCGCGGTCGATTTATCTATGGCGATCTGTGCTTTTAAGGCGTCTAAACTATCAAATTTCATTTCATCACGAATTTTATACAAGAACTCCACATGAACATGCTGACCATATAGATCAGCGTTAAAATCAATCACATGCACTTCAAGCATTAATTTTGGTACACCGGCAATGGTTGGGCGAACGCCTAAATTGGCGACGCTATTCCTACCATCTAATTTTACCGCATAAACTCCTGTCAAGGCAGGCCGCTCATGCCGCATATGCACATTGGCAGTAGGAAAACCCAATTGTCGACCACGTTTTGCACCGTGTACGACTTTACCGCTCATGCTATATGGGCGACCAAGTAGCAAGGCAGCCTCTTGCAATTTTCCGGCAGCCAAAGCATTACGTACGCGGGTGCTGGAAACGCGACTTGGTGCAGCATTGTCTATAGCCAAATCTACCTGAGGCAAGCTAATTAAATTAAATTTAGCTTCTACAAAATCTGCAATAGAACCGCTACGTTTAGCGCCGAATCTGAAATCTTCACCCACTAAAATAGCTTGTGCATTCAGTGCATCTCGCAAAATATTTTGCATAAATTCAGCCGCCGTCACTTTGGCAAAGCGATGATTAAATCCACATACATAAACATGATCTATGCCTGCGGCAGCAAAATACTCTAGCTTTTCACGAACTGAGCAAAGCCTTGCTGGCGCACTTTCCGGCGTAAAAAACTCGCGTGGATGTGGCTCAAACGTCATCACCGCAGAAGTTAAATTAAGCGCCTTTGCAGTTTCAGTCAATTTTTTCAATAAGGCTTGATGGCCTAAGTGCATGCCATCAAAATTACCGATGGCAATGGCACAAGCAGCGGTTGGCAAGCTTGTGGGCGAGAATTGAGATGTTATATGTCGAAAAACTTGCATTTAACGCTCTACTCTACGGAGGTAATCTCGCGGCCTAAAGCCAAGCAACATTAAGGTAGAAAAATAACTGACAGCGCCTAATATCACTAAGCCAGTGATATAAATCAAGCGTTTAATCAAGGCAAAAGCTAGCCATGCAGTAGTGTCACCCATCGCAAAATAAAGCGTAACACCCATCACACTTAAGGCAATAGACAGCTTAACTAGAAAGCTAATCCATCCCGACTGAGGCTGATAGATATTGCTTTTACGCAAATAAAAATACAGCATAGAGGCATTTAGGCAAGCGCCTAAACCAATGGCTAAAGCTAAGCCTGCGTGTTGCAAATGCAACATAAACACAAAAACAACATTCATTAATTGTGTGACGACCAGTGTAAAAATGGCAATTTTAACTGGCGTTTTAATATTTTGCCGCGCATAAAAACCTGGCGCTAATATCTTCACTAGAATCAATCCAATTAAACCTACGCTATAAGCCACTAGCGCCTGCTGCGTCATAGCAACGTCTAGCACAGAAAATTTCCCATAATAAAATAAGGCTGTGACTAATGGCCGCGCTAATATAGCCAAAGCTACAGCAGCGGGCGCGGCTAATATAAAGGTTAAACGCAAGCCCCAATCAAGCAGTTGTGAGTATTCACCCTCATCTTTACCGGCATAAGCCTTAGATAAACTTGGCAATAATATAGTGCCTAATGCCACACCCAATACGCCAGTAGGAAATTCCATTAATCGGTCTGCGTAATAAAGCCAACTGACACTACCTGTGGCTAAAAATGAGGCAAATATGGTATTAGTGATCATGGAAATCTGTGCCACGGAAACACCCAGAATGGCCGGGCCCATTAATTTCAAGATGCGCCAAACGCCATCATCATTTTGGTGTAAATCAAATTTTGGCAACAAACCTATCTGTTTTAAGAATGGGATTTGAAAAGCTAACTGTAAAAATCCACCAAAAAATACGGCCCAAGCCAACACTTTAATTGGCTCAGAAAAATGATCGGCAAAAAATAGCACCGCAACGATCATTGAAACATTGAGCCACACTGGCGTAAATGCCGGAATGCCGAATTTATTATAGGTATTGAGCACGCCGCCAGCCATTGAAACTAGCGAAATAAAGAAAATATAGGGGAAGGTGATACGTAGCAATTCAACTGTCAATTGCATTTTAGGCAGGTCAGCGGTGAAGCCTGGCGCAATCAACGCCACAATCCAAGGTGCGGCCAGCATACCTAATAAAGTAACCGCCACTAAAATCAAGCCTAACCAAGTGGCTACGCGATTAATTAAATGATGTGTTTCATCAAAACTACGCTGACTTTTATATTCAGCTAGGATAGGTACAAAAGCTTGGCTAAAAGCACCCTCAGCCGAAACTCGTCGCAATAAATTAGGGATTTTGAACGCCACAATGAAAGCATCGCTCAACATTCCTGCCCCAAATACTCGAGCGATCAGTGTATCGCGCACAAAACCTAATATGCGCGAAACAAAAGTCATACTACCAACTTTGGCTAGCGCTTTAAGTAAATTCATGGAAAGTTAATAAGTGCATGCGCGATTTGTAAAAAATACAGTAAGAAATGTGGTCAAAAACCAGCCAAGAGTAGATTTTAACATGCTAGTTGTACTCAAGCGACAAATGCACGTGATATTTACTTACTAATAACTTGCAATATGTTTATAAAATAGCTATTATTATGGGCTTCGTATTTTGAATAGCTCTTAGGAAAATCACAGATGGCAAATACCGCACAAGCAAGAAAACGTGCTCGTCAAGCAGTTAAGCAACGTGCACACAATGCAAGTTTGCGTTCTACTTTGCGTACAGCGATTAAAAAAATTATTAAAGCAGTAGAAGCTGGCGATAAAGCAGCGGCTACAGTCGCTTACAGCGAAAACGTGAGTGTGATTGACCGCATTGCGGACAAGCAAATCATTCATAAAAATAAAGCGTCACGTCATAAAAGCCGTTTGAATGCTGCTATTAAAGCTATGGCATAAGGCCAAACTTTAAAAGTAACCATTAACAAAAAAACATTAATAAAAAAGCCGAATTTATATTCGGCTTTTTTATTATTCAAATTTCTGCTTATTTCTACTTATACGTGGCAAACTCTTAATTACCAAACAATAATTAATTACCAATATTTAAATCAGCACGAACCTGCATTGCTTGTTTAATCGCCTCATCACGACTGACGTTAATCACGGTAAAGTGTCCCATTTTACGACCTGCCCGCGCTTGTTGCTTACCATACAAATGCATTTTAAGCTGCGCATTAGCAAACGCATGCTGCCACGCTGGCTCTTGCTGCGATTGATTTTCGACATCTATCGGCCAAATATCACCTAATATATTTACCATCACGGCAGGACTATGCTGGCGACTACTGCCTAATGGCAGGCCAGTCATCACTCGAACTTGCTGCTCAAACTGATTGGTTACACAAGCATCAATCGTATAATGTCCAGAATTGTGCGGACGAGGCGCCATTTCATTTACTAGCAACTCTCCATTACATACAAAAAATTCCACTCCGATTACGCCGGTATAATCAAGTTTCTCTGCAACCTGTATAGCTAACTTTTGTGCTTGATGACTGATAGAGTCACTACCACGCGCAGGCACAATTGAAACATCTAATATGCCATTGAGATGACTATTTTCTGAAGTTGGGAAAGTAGCTACATTACCCTGAACATCTCTAGCCAATACTACCGAAACTTCATAATCGAGCTTGAGCATTTTTTCCAAGACACATTCTTCGCGCTCAAATTGCATAAAGGCTAATTGCGCTTCATGTTGATTTTTAACTCTAGCCTGACCTTTTCCGTCATATCCAAACCGTGCAACCTTTAAAATTGCTGGGTAAATATCACTGCCATCAACAGGCAAATCTTCAACCTGATTAACCACCACATAAGGGGCAACCGGCAAACCTGCCTGCTTTAGAAAGTTTTTTTCACTCACTCGATGTTGCGCAATGGCCACACTATAAGCACTTGGTCGTACAGGTGTAGTTTCGGCTAAAAATGACAGCGAATCTGCAGGTACATTTTCAAATTCGGTCGTAATTGCAGCACAACTACCGGCTAGTTTGGCTAGAGCAGCTTTGTCATCAAAAGCCGCACATATATGTAAATCAGCAATTTTACCGGCAGGACTATTGACGTCTGGGTCTAGCACGGTCACTAGATAACCCATTTCATGAGCAGCTACGACAAAAAATCGGCCAAGCTGACCTCCGCCTAACATGCCCAACATCGCTGGCGGTAAAATGACTGGATGATTTTCTACAGAACTATGATTCATATCGACTTAGAATTATTTTTAAGGTTTTGATGATCGATTAAATGGCTATCGATTGTGCATTAAGGCTGATCAGCCAGCACCATCAACTGCACTTTATCCGCTTGCTTAGCCCGAAATGCACATAGCTCTTGTGCTAAAGACGAATTATTGAGTGCCAATATTGAGGCCGCAAACAACCCTGCATTAGCAGCACCCGCTTCGCCAATAGCGAAGGTCGCCACAGGTATGCCTTTTGGCATTTGTACGATAGAAAGTAAAGAGTCTTGACCTTGCAAATGTTTAGATGGCACTGGCACACCTAAAACTGGCAAGATTGTCTTTGCCGCCACCATGCCTGGCAAATGGGCTGCGCCGCCGGCACCAGCAATAATCACTTGGTAACCTTTACTAGCAGCGGTTTCTGCAAAACTAAACATTAGGTCTGGTGTACGATGCGCTGAGACCACTTCTGCCGTATAGGCAATTCCAAAATCAGCGAGCATTTGTGCCGCTGCTTTCATAATTGGCCAATCGCTATCAGATCCCATGATAATGGCGACTAATGGTTGTTTTTCCATTTACATTCCTTGTAATTTTTTATATGGTAAAACTTTACAGTAAGACTAAATTATCTCTATGTATGAGTTCAGACTCTTCTACATAGCCTAATATCTTTTCAATTTGGGCGCTGGGTTTACGCATAATCCGTTGTGCTTCTGCAGCAG
>Ga0194085_1179_pt1 | contig 10021 bp, 14 predicted proteins | sample LauGreSp1BDMLBSN_2_FD_133655 | JGI IMG/M metagenome (GOLD analysis project Ga0194085, IMG submission 133655) | reverse complement strand
CAGCTTTGCGTGATGCGCAGAACGCGATTATTGGCTACCTGCTGATTGGTACCGACAACACTGCGCGTAAGCAAGTAGAAGCAGAACGCACTCGACTTGATCAGGCATTACAAGATAAAAATGCCGAGCTTGAGCATGCCACTTTTGTTGCAGAAAAAGCTAATCTAGCCAAATCTGATTTTCTATCAAATATGAGCCATGAGTTGCGTACCCCGCTGGGCGCGATATTAGGTTTTGCCCAGCTCATAGAGTCAGGCACACCCACACCGACAGCCACGCAGAAGAAAAGTATAGATCAAATATTAAAAGCCGGTTGGTATCTGCTGGAGTTGATTAACGAAGTGCTAGATTTAGCATTGATTGAGTCTGGCAAACTAGCCCTATCATTAGAACCAGTGTTGCTGGCGGATATCATGAGCGAATGCGAAGCAATGATAGAGCCGCAAGCAGAAAAACGTGGGATTAAGGTGGTTTTCAATAATCCGGAACACGCTTACTACGTCAATGGCGACCGTACACGTATCAAGCAAATTATTATCAACTTACTTTCAAACGCGATTAAATACAATTCGTTAAATGGAAAGGTGGATGTTAATTGGGGAATTTCAATCCATAATTCAGTACGAATCAGCGTCCAGGATACTGGCGCTGGCATGTCAGCAGAGCAGATTAGCCAACTGTTTCAACCGTTTAATCGACTAGGGCAAAACTTAAAACAAGAAGGCACTGGCATAGGATTAGTCGTATGCAAGCGCCTAATCAACTTAATGAATGGTGAAATTGGGGTGGAAAGCACTGTGGGTGTGGGTAGCATGTTCTGGGTTGAACTTGAGCAAGCCATCGAACCACAACAGGATATCTCATCATTACTAATATCCACCAGTGACTCTAAACTGCTAAATCATGCGCAGTTGTACACACTACTTTATGTTGAAGATAATCCAGCAAACTTAACGCTAGTTGAAGACATTATTGCGCGCCGATCTGATATTCGCCTATTAAGTGCCACCAATGCGAAACGAGGAATACAAATGGCGCGGGCTAGCATGCCAGATGTGATTTTGATGGATATAAACCTACCGGGGTTTAGTGGTTTTGAAGCGCTTAGTATGCTGAAGCAAGACCCTGAAACAAGACATATCCCAGTCATCGCCCTGAGTGCGAATGCGATGGCTCGCGATATTGAAAAAGGCCTGCGAGCTGGATTCTTTCAATATCTTACCAAGCCAATTAAGGTCAATGCGTTTATCGAAACCATAGATTTAGCGCTTAATTTTACACAAATAAAACCCGCGCTATTAGCCAAAGAGGACGAAGTTCTATGATTACCGAAGCAGAAATTTTAAATGCCAAAATACTGATTGTCGATGATCAGGAATCCAATATCAGCCTGCTAGAGCAGCTACTTACCGATTCAGCTTACAACGCATTTACTTCCACCATGAATCCATTAGAGGTGGTGTCACTACATCAAGAGAACCATTACGATCTGATACTGCTAGATTTACAAATGCCGGTGATGGATGGCTTTGAAGTCATGGCAGCGCTTAAGCAAAGCAATGCCGATGCTTACTTACCTGTGCTCGTGCTTACCGCACAACCTAACCACAAACTGCGTGCTTTACAAGCTGGCGCTAGAGATTTTATCAGCAAGCCATTTGATCTTATTGAGGTTAAAACACGAATTCGCAATATGCTAGAAGTACGACTTTTATATAAAAAACTAGAAAACTACAACCAGCAATTAGAACAAGCTGTATTGGAGCGGACCGCTGAACTCCGTGAAAGCGAAGCAAGATATCGCAGCCTGACAGAGCTAGCCTCTGATTGGTACTGGGAACAAAACGAACATATGCATTTCACCAAAATATCAGGCCCAGTGGCTGAGATGCTGGGCATTCAAATTGAGACCAATCTAGACGCAGGCGCGCATGAAGATATGAACGCTCCGCATATTAACTTGCAAACAGGTTGGAATGAAGCAGAGCGTGACCAACTAAGAAGCATTATTGGCGCTCGCAAACCATTCTTAGACTTCATACTCCATCGTAGCAATACTGATGGCTCACAAAGACGTTTTCAGGTAAGCGGCGAGCCTATGTTCGACCTGCGCTGTCGGTTTACGGGTTACCGTGGCATCGGCGTAGAACTGACTAGCAAACAAGACCTACAAGCGGTCGATTGCTAATAATGGCGAAAATACAAATCCCGCAACAGCAGCATTCCAGTCAAAACCACCTGCTCGCAGCCCTACCAACAGAAGAATATGAGCGGCTTGCAGCTGATTTAGAGTTAGTGGCAATGCCCTTAGGTGAAATGATTTACGAACCTGGCATGCAGTTGCAATACGCTTACTTTCCTACCAGTTCGATTGTGTCGCTACATTACGTTATGGAGTCTGGCTCATCGGCCGAATCTTCAGGCGTGGGCAATGAAGGGATGGTCGGTATTTCTCTATTTATGGGTGGAGACACCACCTCAAGCTCTGCCGTGGTGCAAACCGCAGGCTATGCGCTACGACTAGAACGGCGTTTACTTAAACAAGAGTTCGATCGTGGCGGTTTATTGCAAAGTTTATTGCTACGTTACACGCAGGCGCTAATGACGCAAATGTCGCAAACGGCAGCCTGCAATCGGCATCACTCAGTTGAACAACAATTGTGCCGTTGGTTACTACTCACGCTAGATCGCATGCCAAGCAACGATTTAATCATTACCCAAGAATTGGTGGCCGGTATGCTGGGTGTGCGCCGTGAAGGCATTACTGAGGCTGCCGGCAGGTTGCAACGTGCTGGCTTTATCAATTACCGCCGTGGGCATATTTCTGTACTAGATCGACATGGTTTAGAGTCCACTGCTTGCGAATGTTACGCCGTGGTAAAAAAGGAAATGCATAGGCTATTATCCGATGTGCAATATCGACAAAGTGCTTAGCTAGGCCATGAAACGAGCTAGGCAATATACAAATCCAGTCAAAACTAACATCAGTCTGATAGTAACTACTGCAGTTGCCAGCGCAACCAAGTAAATAAAATATTGCCATGACCTTCACCACCTGGAATATAGGTGGATTGCAAAGCTAACTTTTTATAGGCGACTGAAAATAACGGCGCCAATACTGGAATAGGGATGTAGTACATATCCTGGCGCATGCTCAAACCAACGGTGTAACCGAGTCCCAAACGGTAATCAGCCGCTGGGCGCCATATTTTCTGATAGGCATAACCAGCAATTGGCTCGGTTTTATTATGCGAATCTTGAAATGCCATCACATATAAAGCCTGCCAATCGCCATCAGTATCATAGCGATACTTCCCCACTCCTAAACCCCAAGGTCGCTCATTATATGAGTTGATTTTTTCCTCACTATAATAATTGCGGTTATGCCAAGTATCAATTGGAATATATAGTTCATAGTCTTTAGACTGCCAAGTTTGCGCAAGAGCGCTCTTCGCATTCTCCCACAGGCTTGGCTGAACTGGCTCTTCAGCCAATGCTGGCGTGGTAAGTAAGGAATGCCATAGCGTAAGCAATACTAAGTACCAATGTTTCAATTAATGTCCTATTTTAATTAATTTGATTGATGTTATTTTTTAGCCGTCACGCGCCAAATGGCATTGCCCACATCATCCGCAACTAGCAATGCGCCTTGCTTATCTAGCGCAACGCCGACCGGACGGCCGAAAGCATTGCCCTCTGGACTGAGAAATCCGCTCAAGACCTCCAGCGGCATGCCATTTGGCTTACCCGCGGTAAATGGCACGAATATGACTTTATAGCCACTAAGCGGTTTACGATTCCATGAACCATGCTGACCAACAAACATACCATCGCTATAGCGCGTAGGTAAGCTGGTACCTAGTGCCGACGCCAAACCGAGTGAGGCGGTGTGCGCACCTAAAGCATAATCTGGAATTAGCGCCTGTGCAACCAATGCAGGGTCTTGCGGCTTGACGCGTTCATCTATATGGGCACCATAGTAACTGTATGGCCAACCATAAAAACCACCCTCTTGTACTGAAGTCAAATAATCCGGCACTAAATCATTACCTAGCTCATCACGCTCATTGACTACAACCCAAAGTTTTTGGCTAATAGGCTCCCATGCTAAACCATTAGGATTACGCAGTCCTGAGGCAAAGAGACGATACTCTGCAGTTTTAAGATCTAAGGTCCAGATTGCGGCACGCTGCTCTTCAGCGGCCATACCATTTTCTGCCACATTACTGTTGGACCCAACAGTAATGTAAAGCTTGCTGCCATCAGCACTGGCGATAATATTTTTAGTCCAATGGTGATTAATAGGACCTCCTGGCAGATCAATAAGCTTAGTACCTTTAGCCGTAATTTTGATATCGCCAGTGACATAAGGATATTTAAACACGGCATCGGCATTGGCGACATAAAGATTATTGCCAACCAGTGTCATACCGAACGGTGAATTCAAACCTTCCAGCAACACTGAATTGATATCAGCAATACCATCGCCATTGGTATCACGTAGCAGTCTGATACGATTGGCACTAGCCGAAGTGGCTCCAGCTTTTTTCATTACAACACTAGCGACCCAAGCTTTTATGCCTTTATTTCCCTCTGGCTTAGCGGGAGTGTTAGTCTCAGCCACTAGTACATCACCATTTGGCAACACATATAGCCAACGCGGATGATCCAAGTTGCGCACAAAAGCACTTACTGCTAAATCTGCGGCAGCTACTGGCGTCCCGCCAACTGGCCAGCCTAACGCTGGTGCAATATTAACGGTGGGAATTAAACTTTTATGCGGTGCCGGTAAATTAGGATTTGGTCCTACTCCAGCGATCGCAGATTCTTTAGTGGCGGCACCAATAGTTGCATCACTACAAGCCGCTAATGATAAAAATACCGAGGTGGCAAATAACAATTTTATCGTTAACTTAGTTGGTTTAACTAAATAAAAACTGGGCTTAACTAAAGAAAAATTTAACTTATCTGGAGAGCAAAATAGCTTCATATCGACTAACCCCTTATATTCTGTAAACACGACTCTGACAATTAAATGGCTCAGATTAAAACTAAATTGCCAATAGTCCAAGTCGGAATTTAAAACTACTTCTTAGATTTTTCAGCATTGCCGCCGATCACACCGCCTATGGCTGCACCACCCACCGTTCCCAGCAAACCTCCGCCAGTCAAAATTGCGCCGGCAGCGGCACCAACACCAGCGCCAATTGCAGTGTTTTTATCACGTGTAGTCATGTTGCTACACCCTGTAATACCTAATACCAACAGTAATAAAGTTACTTTAAATATAGATCTTTGTATAGTTTTCATTGCAACACCTCTTTTTAAATTACTAGTAATAGTCAATCAAGAATAGTGCTTAGGCATATTGCTAATGCATCAAATTGCGAATCGTACTTACTTTATAAAAAGGGGCGCGTACGATCATGAGTATTGCGCCTTTATTAATTCGGCCTTGATAGCGGCCAAGGTGGTTATTAAATAAATGAGCCCCGATTAAAGCACTAGCAAGTGCCATAACAATGGCACCAATCAAAGTGGTAATACTCAGCACCACGTACCAAGCTGTAGTCGTATACCAGAGTGGCGTTTCAGTCATCCAAGCGGGAAAGATCAGCACATATATCCCCGCTAGTAATCCCAATGAAGCACCGATAAACGTGCCACGTAAAGCATCTAGTACTAGATTAGATTTTTCAGCGACTGTCGCTACTGGCAATAAGCCTAAGTTCGTGCCTGGTTTAGCTAAAAAATGAATATCTCTTTTTGAAATATTAGCCAGCAACATCTGCTCACAAGCTTTGTTGGCGGCGCGTAAGTCTGCGCATAAAAATGTTAATTTAAGTTTCATGATATTAATCCTTTTAAATAATGACGCTTTGGACAGCAATGCATAGGAATATCGTTAAAAAATCGCGTTATCAAACCTTACTATTAGCCATCATTGAGGCAAGATCATCTGCATGTTCTTCTTCCATAGCTAGAATCTCTTTTAGCATCTGCTGGGTGGTAGGGTCGGTATTTCCAAGATAAGCAATCATTTCTCGATAACTTTCAATGGCGATACGTTCAGCAATCAGATCTTCTTTAATCATAGCGCTCAAAGTATCGCCGGCCACATATTCAGCATGGCTGCGGCTACTTAGCCCGTCGGGAGAAAAGTCAGGCTCACCGCCTAATTCGGTAATCCGTTTAGCAATACGATCGGCATGCGCCATTTCCTCAGTAGCATGTTGCAAAAATTCAGTTTTAACCGGTTCAGAGTTAATCCCTTTCGCCATAAAGAAATGTCTTTTATATCGTAAAACGCAGACCAATTCAGTGGCTAAGGCCTGATTTAGTAGCCGAATGACATCAACTCGTGCTGCCGCATAACCATCGGTAACCGCACCATCTTCAATGTCTTTACGGGCTCGAGCACGCAAGGTTTTAATATCCGATAAACTAGCTAAGTTGCCGGCGGCGTCTGCCACGTAATTTTCTATGGTATGTTTGTTCATTTTTAATCATCCCTTTAACTAATATTTCTCATCGCTACAACATGCATAAAGCTGACATGTGGTCGGTTTATCTAATGCGTAGAAGGCGCTATGGTTTTCAATAAATGTCGCAACTCTACGAGGTGCTTTTCTGCCCGAACGTCACTCAACTGTTGTTGCTCACTCGCCTCGCCATCAGCATAATTTTGTTGACTGAGAATATCCACCGGCTGCGCTGTATATAGGCTTTGCAATTGGCGTTTGGCGCGTCCCTTTAGTTCAGCCCAAAGAATATTTCCATCTGTCTGCGCGGTCATCACTTAATGCTTCTTACTGTCTTTGGCGCAGCAATTGGTTTCTTTCTGTTGGCTTTGCCATTCGCTAATTTGTAGCTCTACGTCGGCTTTTGTTGCGCCATAAATCTCCTGAATTTTCCCAGCAAGATAATCACGCTTGCCGGCAATCATTTCCAACTGATCATCTGTAAGCTTGCCCCACTGCTGCTTAACATTAGCCTTTAATTCCTTCCAATTGCCTTCTATTAGATCCCAGTTCATTTTTCAGTCCTTTATATTTAATCAATTGATGATTGGAAATCACCATAAATGCGAACAAATATTCGCAGCTATTTAAGCTGCACTACCACTTGTCCAAGTCTATGTAGAATAAATTGAAATCAATTCCAGCTCTGTCTGTTAACGCACATTGAGAGCAATTAATATTTCTTGAAGTTTTTGGATGTGTACGCGCACATGCTGCGGCGCTTTTAAGGCGAATTTAACTGGGAATATATACAGAAGATAACTTGAAATTGACTTATACCTAGTCACTTAAAAACTAAATAAATCAAATATAGATGAGTCCTGATAGCAAAGCCATCAGGACTTTTTTATTAAGAGGATTAGACTAGCGACGGCCGAAAAGTAAGCCAACTAAAACACCAACACCAGCGGCAAAACCTGCTGCTTGCCAAGGGTTTTTATGCACATACAGGTCGGTGGCTTTCACCGCGATCTTAGTTTGAATGAGAACGGTATCTTGCGCCCTAGCCAAGCTGGCCTTAGCTATATTAAAAGAGGCGTCTGCTTTTGCACGCACCGCAGTTAATTTATCGCCACCGGTATTTGCCGTAGCCTTTAATAAGGCTTCTGCATCTTCAAGTAAGGCATTAAAGTCATTACTTAACTGGTTTTTATTAAATACTATTGAATCTTTTTCCATTTTTAGCTCCATAATTACTCAGTGAGATTGATGATAATCTTGGTCCAACTAGCCATTATCTAATTGTAGAACCGCGCATTTATTTATCATGCCCGCGACCATGATTCTTGCCACCACCTTGTTGTCCGCGTCTATCGCCAGGGCGATCGTGAGCTCGACTGTCGTGTCGATCTTCTTTGCGAGATTGATGGTGTTGTTGGTATTGCGGCGCATAATCGCGCTCATACCAACTATTCTGTACAAAATAAACACTTTGGCCACAAGCGCCATATTCACGACAATACCTTGCCCAGTTTTGACTGTGACGCGCGGGAACATGTAAGTAAATAGGCGCTTGTCTTACATGTGAACGCTCGATTATTCTTGGTTGTTGATAAATCAGACGTGGCTGCGGATACGGATAATCGCCAATATCGATGCGGCCAAAAAACCCAGGCTGGCCAATGCTGATAGATACGCCCACATCGGCGGCCTGCGTTGACAAACTAACACTAGCAGATAAAATTGCCGTAACAATCAATAAACGTTTCATTTAAGAACTCCTAATGCAGATTGTTAAAAATTTAAGCGATCTTTAGCTTATATATTTCTATGCAATGTACGATTAATTTTTCAGTAGCATGCTGTTTTTAACTGATTTAACGCCTTCAATATCAGCGGCCACTTTCCCAGCCTGCTTGATTTGATCTTCCGTATCCAAAAAGCCGCTTAGCAGCACTTCACCCTTGTAAGTGGTGACGCTCACACTCAGACTTTTAAGCCCTTCTTCTTTTAAAAGATTCGCTTTAACTTTAGAGGTAATGAGACTGTCATTAGCTATGCGTTTTACATTTTTTTGATCATCTTTCGATTTGAAATCGGTATATTCCTGCTCATCAAGACTAGCGTCATGGTTTTTATCGGCCTCGCTAAAGTGTTTTAGAAAAAGCTTATCTTTCAGGGCTTCAGCCTTTGAAAGGCTATGACTGCTATCAGTATCTAAGGCTATAAATGCTTTGGTATAAACAGAATGATTGAAATCACTCACGTCATCCAAGGCTAGCACTGGCATAGCGACTGTACTTACGGCAAAGGTCATTACGATTAAGACTGACTTAAAGTGGGTATTGTTTTTCTGAGTGTCATTTTTCATGGTAACTTCCTATCTATCATTTAAAAAGTATGAGCTGCCATCATATCTAGACGTTGGCTCTTGTTCTGTTCGGCAACCAACATTAGGTAATATCATCAATATTGGCTATGGCTAATAATTAAAAAACTTAAACCTCATTTAGTGCTACAGCAACAGCCTGCGTAGGCTCAATAAAGCGTGTCTTTTGGTCTTGAATGCGGCCAAGTTTGCCGTCAATTGCACGCGCTAGTTTTTCAGTTGCCTTATCAACCGCTTGATGTAAAGTCTCGGCACTATGTGAGGCGGCAATAGGTTGACGTCCTTCTAAGCGCGCTTCAATCAGACAATGCTTATCGTCTTTACTTACTTTATGGCCATTGACATCGCTTAAATGTACCTCAACACGCGTAATATGTTCACTAAAACGGCCTAGCGTACTTTTAACTACGCCACTAAAATGGTCTGATAATGCTTGTTGACCCTGAATATTATGATCAGTATTAATTTGAATTTGCATGATGCGCTCCAACTGAGTTTTAAAAGTTGCTTCATCCGCGTCTATTCAGAAATGTATTTCTGATGCGTTGAACCAAACTAATTTTGGCGCAAGCTCAGTTCACTGTATGTACGGTAACGCACATATTTCAGAAGTTAAATAACAGCGATATTTCTCATGCAAATGTCAGCAAATTAAAACTACTTGCAATTCAGATAGATAAACTGAATAATTACTAACATGAAAACTAAAATCGCTTTAGCTTACGTTAAATTCTTAAACTTAACGCAAGCCGTTAATGAACTCCCTCAATTTCCTTCATTAGACCCAAATGAAGAAAGACTGTTAAATTACTTTGCCTCAGCTTGGTACATAGGTAAAAAAATGACGGTGCTGCAAGTGATGCATACCTATGCTGAAATTTCTCCGAGCACGGTACATAGACGCTTAAAGTCGCTGCGTCATAAAGGTTTGATTGATCTAGATTTAGATCCAATCGACAACCGCATTAAATACATTGTGGATACGGAGTTAACCAGTCGTTATTTTACCCATCTAGGAAAGTGCTTAGCTAAGGCCGTTGAAGCTTAAGTGTATTTAAAGTCATTTGTAACAATGGCTAGCATTAAAGCGCAAGTCATTAAACAGCAAGTCATTGAAATGGTCGCAGTGACTGTTCTTTGGATACTGTTTTATAAATTAAGCTTGTGGCTA
>Ga0194085_1051_pt1 | contig 10286 bp, 8 predicted proteins | sample LauGreSp1BDMLBSN_2_FD_133655 | JGI IMG/M metagenome (GOLD analysis project Ga0194085, IMG submission 133655) | reverse complement strand
GCGTGTCTCACGTGTTATTAAAGGCACTAAAAAAATCGCATTAGGCTGTTCTCTATAGATTAGCTTGGCCGTTTTAACAAACAATTCAGCATGCTGCTGCACTTCACTTTGCCTGCTGCCTGGCAACATAGCCACAACCAATGCGCTAGAATTTAATTTTAGTGCCAAGCGTGCGGCCGCAACATCAGGTACCATGGGCAACATATCGGCCAATGGATGTCCAACATAAGTGACAGGAATGCGTGCTTTTTCATACAATGCCGGCTCAAACGGAAATAAGGCCAACATGTGCGTCACCGCACGTTTGATTTTTTTTAGCCTATTTTTACGCCAAGCCCAAATAGAAGGACTGACATAATGTATGGTTTTAATGCCTTTATTTTTAAGCTTTTTTTCTAGCCAAAAATTGAAATCTGGGGCGTCAATTCCAATGAATAAGTCTAAACGATTGTTTAAAAAATGATTCAGTAGCTGGCGACGTAGCCTAAGTAAACCGAATAAATGTTTAACGACTTCAATATAACCACGCACAGACAAGCGTTCAATCGGAAATAGCGACTGCGCCCCTTCGCTGATCATCTTAGGGCCAGCGATACCGACAAATTCGATATCTGCACGCTTTTGCTTTAATGCCTGCATAAGATGACTGCCAAGCAAATCACCGGAGGCTTCACCCGCCACAATCCCAATTCTAAGCATACAGATAACCTAGCGAACGATACCGCGAGTAGATTTGCTAAGAAATTCTGTCAGCAAACTAATTTCTGGCGTGTTTTTTTGCATGCTAGCAAGTTCGATCTTAGCTTCTTCTAAAGACAGTCCATTACGATATAAGGCTTTGTACGCACGTTTGATTTGTAAAATACTTTCAGGGCTGAATCCTCTACGTTTGAGGCCCTCAGCATTAATTCCGTGTGGCTTTCCATCGTAACCGGCAGCCATTACGTAAGGCGGAATATCTTTAAACACCACTGAACCGACAGCCGTGATTACATGTGATCCAATTTTACAAAATTGATGGATAAGCGTAAATCCGCCTAAAATAGCATAATCGTCTATATCTACATGACCCGCCAAAGAAGAGTTATTGGCTAGAATAGTGTGATTACCGATCTGACAGTCATGTGCGATGTGCACATAAGCCATAATCCAGTTATCGTTGCCTATCTTAGTGGTGTTTTTATCTTGAACAGTGCCACGATTAAAAGTACAAAACTCGCGAATTGTATTGTTATCACCAATTTCTAACAAAGTTGGCTCACCATTATACTTTTTATCTTGTGGCGCCTCACCAAGTGAAGAATACTGAAAAATATGATTATTTTTACCAATATTGGTCGGGCCATTAATCATGACATGACCGGCAACGCGCGTACCAGCATCAATTTTAACGTTGGCGCCGATAATAGAAAAAGGGCCTACTTCTACACTGGAATCTAACTCTGCCGTCGCGTCGATAATTGCCGTTGGGTGAATTTTTGCTACTAACATTGCCTACTTCTCTTTTTTATCGATTGCTTTTAATATGCACATCATTTGTGCTTCGGCAACAATAGCGCCATCAACTCGAGCGACACCAGAATATTTCCAGATGCCTTTTAAAATACGGTCAATTTTAACGTTAAGCACAATTTGGTCACCAGGCGAAACTGGTTTTTTAAATCGCGCGTTATCAATGCCAGCAAAATAGTAAACTGAATCATCGCTAGGCTTAACGTTCATGGTTTTGAAAGACAAAATGGCCGCAGCCTGAGCCATCGCCTCAACAATTAACACACCAGGCATCACTGGATGATATGGAAAATGTCCGGGGAAAAATGGTTCATTGATTGTCACATTTTTAATCGCGGTAATTTCTTTGCCCAATTCCATAGACAGAACGCGATCTACCAGCACAAATGGGTAACGGTGCGGTAAATGATCCAATATTTCATGGATGTCCATACTTGTTGAAGTGATTTCGTTAGTCATTTTTATCTCAACTTACTTTTTAGTTAGGTGCTAATTGATGCTATTGCCAGTTAAATGCATGTCTATAGCTTGGACATTAATTAATCTTGATTAGGTAGATTTTAACAGAGCCAGCTCTTTTTCTAGATTTTTAATTTGCGCTGACAGACTATCTAGGTGGCGAATTTTTGCCGCAGTATTCAGCCAGGCCTTATGGGTTTGAAATGGCATTAGCGCGGTGTAGGTATCGGCCTTTGCTAAAGAGCGTGTAATCATACTTCCTGGCGAAATTGTGACGTGATCGGTAATGGTTAAGTGCCCCAAAATCATGGCAGCGCCACCTATCTTACAGTGTCGGCCGATCTTGGCGCTGCCGGCAATGCCAGTGGCACCAGCAATTACCGTGTGGGCGCCAATGATACAGTTATGCCCAATTTGAACCAGATTATCCAGCTTAACGCCCTCTTCGATAATCGTGTCATCTAAAGCGCCACGGTCTATCGTAGTATTTGCACCAATATCTACATTGGCATGAATCACAACACGGCCAACTTGCGGTATTTTAAGCCAAACACCCGATTCTTCGGCATAACCAAAACCATCAGAACCTATCACTGCGCCAGAAAATAAGTGGCAATTGGGGCCAATTTCGCAACCATGCTTGATAACAACATGGGGTTCTAAACGAGTGTTGTCTGCAATCGTGACATTATTTTCGATGACACAGCCAGCGCCAATAACCACATGTTCACCCAGCACTACATTTTCGCCAATAACAACCAGTGGTGCTACGCTACAAGAGGCCGGTACAGTGGCTGTTGCATCTACCACAGCAGATAACGCAATACCTAGCTTAACCGCGGCAGGAGGATTTAAAAACGCAGAAAGCTTAGCAAAATATGCATAAGGATTGTCGACAATAATTCTGGGAAGTGAAGTTAAATCTGCGTCACGCTCTTTTAATACAAAAGCACTTGCTTCGCATGAAACAAGTGCTTTTTGGTATTTAGCATCATTAATAAAACAAATGTCGCCAGACTTTGCATTAGCTAAAGATGCAACGCGAGAGATTGATACTGTATCGTTACCGAGTACGTAGCCACCTAAGGTTTGTGCAATAGCACTAAGTGAGTATTGTTTACTCATTAGCTTACCCTTAAAAAAATAGTGGCTAAATTAAATGAACGGTATGGCTTAAATTACTTTTTACCTAATAATTTTAAAACTTTATCAGTAATATCAATTTTATCCGCTGCGTAAGCCACACCACTGTACATAACTAAATCGTAACTTTCTGCTTTGGCAACACTTTGCACGGCTTTATTGATGCGATCTTGTAAGCTACCAAGTTCTTCATTTTTACGTAGATTGATATCTTCGCGTAATTCGCGTTGCTTACGTTGAAACTCAACCTTGATATTTTGTATATCGCGCTCTTTATTACGACGCTCAGCTTCTGTAATAGTCAGACCATCTTTATCCAGTACAGATTCCAACTCTTTGATCTGTTTAGACATGCGGTCTAGCTCTTGTGAACGAGGGCTGAATTCACGCTCTAATTTTTTGCCGCTTTCAGCTGTTTGTGGCGCTTCTTGCAGAATTTTATCGACTTGTACGTAACCGACTTTCAACTCTGAACTGTGGGCTGTTAAAGCCAAACTTAATAAACTAGCGACTAATAAATTTCTCAATGTGTTGCTCAATTAAAATCTCCTAAAACAACTGCTATTAACAATATTCTGATTATGCCACAAGCGCCTGCAGTCTTATTAATCTGCCAACAGTATTTTTTAAGGCAAGTCGCTTGTGTGACTGAAAACTATTTAAACTAGAACTGCTGTCCTAACTGGAATTGTATCGTTTGCGTACGATCACCTGGCTGATTATTTAGCGGTTTTGCATAGATCAATTTTAATGGGCCAAACGGTGATGACCAACCTATACCGACACCAGCTGAGTAACGTAATTCAGCTAAATCATAGGCATCTTTATAAACATTACCAGCATCAAAAAAGGCACTTAATCTAAACTGCTTATTATCTTTTAAGCCGGGCACAGGAAATAGTAGTTCAGCATTAGCGAGTAAACTTCTATTACCGCCCTGTGAATACTTATACCCGGTTAATGCCATTATAGATTGCGGGCCTAAGGCACCGTTATCATAACCACGTACTGAGTTAACGCCGCCCATATAAAAGTTCTTGAAGAATGGATATGGTTGACTGCCATATGAACCTGCATATCCAACTTCACCATTCAACATCACAGTAACGCCATTATAAATTTCTTGATACCAAGCATGCTTATATTGCAACTTATAGTATTGCAAATCGAGCACAGGCATAGAAACTTCACCACTTAACTTTTGCAAAACACCTTTACTGGTATACATAATACTATCGCGTGAGTCGTGTACCCAACCAGCAGTTGCAACCACTGAGTTACGCGTACAACTTAAGCTTGGACATGACTCTATCATCTGTGGAGAACTCGAAATCGCATCCTTTAAATTCACTTGCGTCATGTCAGCCGCCAAACCAAAGTTGAAGGCATCTTTTTCATTTAAAGGAATACCGAATCTAACACCAGCGCCATAAGAGGATGAGCTATACGGGCTAACACTGACCAATGGATTAGTATTTACATCACGTCTATATATGTCAAAACCGCGACTTATACCATCTGGCGTGAAATAAGGATCTGTATATGAAAGAGAATATGTAGTGTTCACTTTACCAGTATTAACCTGCGCACTAACGCGGTTGCCAGTACCTAAGAAGTTATTTTGGTTAACTGTCACACCAAAAACTACACCTTCGTAACTCGACAAACCAGCACCAAACTGTACGCTACCAGTAGATTGCTCTACCACACTGACATTTAAATCTACTTGATCTGCTGTACCAGGAACTGCTGGCGTTTCAATATTAACGTCTGAAAAGAACTGAGTACGCACTAACCGTTCTTTCGAACGATTAATTTTAGTAGAAGCATACCAAGAAGATTCTAGCTGGCGCACTTCACGACGAATGACTTCATCACGCGTTCTTGTATTACCAACAATATTGATACGGCGTACATAAACACGCTTGCCAGGATCAACAAAAAAAGTGAACCCAGCGGTGTGTAATTCTTTATTCACGTCTGGCACTGGGTTAACATTTGAAAAGGCATAACCTTCGTTACTCAATCGGTCGCTAATTGCTTTGCTTGATTGTGTTATTTTTTCGCGGCTAAAAGTATCACCAGATTTTAAGCTGATCAGTTTTTGCAACTCATCATCAGCAACTATCGTTTCACCGGCCAATTTAACTTCTGAAATGGTGTATTTTTCCCCTTCAGTGACATTCACTGTAATGTAAATATCTTTTTTATCTGGGGTAATAGAAACTTGTGTTGAATCGATGTTGAACTCTAAATAACCTTGGTTCATATAAAATGAGCGTAAGGTTTCTAAATCTGCATTCAGTTTCTGTTTTGAGTATTGATCGTTTTTATTCCACCAACTCATCCAGTTTGGCGTGGTCAATAAAAACTGCGCGCGCAAATCATCCATGGTATAGACTTGATTACCAACGATATTGATACTACGAATTTTAGAAACAGCACCCTCTTCAATATCAAAACGCACCGCAACACGGTTTCTTTCTAGTGGTGAAACTACCGCTTTAACCGTTGCGCCATATTTACCTTGTGATAAATATTGACGTTTTACTTCTTGCTCTGCACGATCTAATTGTGATTTATCAAAAATCTGACCTTCGGTAATACCAATTTGCTTGAGACCCACTTTCATTTTGTCGGTAGGAAAAGACTTATTACCACTAAATTCAATTAGAGCGATTGATGAACGCTCTTGCACAGTAACCACAAGCACATCACCTTCGGCTTCAATACGCACATCTTTAAAAAACCCTGTGCCATATAAAGACTTAATCGCTTGCGCGGCTAATTCATCATTCATAGTCTCGCCGACTTTTACTGGCAAGTAGCTAAATACTGTGCCGGCTTCTGTACGCTGAATACCTTCTACACGAATATCTTTAACGACAAAAGCATCAAGCGCCAAAGCCAAGCTCGCGTATAAACTAGAAACCAATATAAGTAGGAATTTAAGCTTAAGACTCTTGAATGCTAGGTTTGTGGATTTTAAGTTTTTTATGTTTTGAATTGCCATGCAATCAGCCTGTTATCAATCGGTTAATGTCATTATATAAAGCTAAAATCATCATAAAACCCAATAGGGCGAACCCAATTTTTTGTCCAATAATCATTGCTTCTTCTGAAACCGGTTTGCCTGTAAAAATTTCTATCACATAATACATGAAATGGCCGCCGTCTAACACTGGTATAGGTAAGAGATTAAGAACAGCAATACTAATACTAATCAGCGCTAAAAAGCCTACAAATGCTTTAATGCCAAGACTAGCGCTTTGCCCCGCATAACTGGCGATAGTCACAGGCCCGCTCATGCCTTTCCATGACAACTGCCCGGTAACCATATTACCTAACATTTTGATGCTAAAAATTGATGTTTCCCAAGTTTTCTCAGCGGCTTTTAGCAGTGCTGCCGTAGCAGAATAATGTGTCGTAACAAATAGTTGATTCAGTTCACTTTGCTCAACTTTAAATGCAGCGCCTATGCGTCCTATGGTTTTTTCGTTCTCAATCACAGGCTCAGGCCTTACCGTCAGCGCTAATTCTTGTGTATTGCGTTTAACCATAAGATCCAAAGATTGATTCGGATTTCGTCTAATTTCTTGCACAAAATCTTCCCAAATTTTCACTGACTTATGGTTAATCATGAGAACCAAATCGTTACTTAATAAGCCGGCCGCAGCAGCTGGACTATTTTCAAGCACATTACCAATACGTGCTGGAATATCTGGTTGAAATATAGTTAATCCTAAGGTATTTAATATATCAGCGCTGGCATTATCAAGATTTAGCTTAGTAGTATCTAATTGATGCATGTGAATTTCTTGCCTAGCATTGATGGCTTGAATTTCTACAGCTTTACTTTTCAATGATTCGTTTAATAATAACCAACGTGCATCCTGCCAAGTGGCGACATCCTTACCATTAATTTTTTGTATCATTTCGCCATTGGTGATGCTGGCCAACGCAGCGGGACTATGCTCGATCACCTTACCGACAATAGGCTTCATGCCAGCAACACCCATCATAAAAAGCAACCAATATAAAACAATAGCCAGCAATAAATTAGCCGTAGGGCCTGCCAGCACAATCGCGATACGCTTAGCCACAGATTGGCGATTGAAAGCGCGGGCTAAGTCAGCTTCTGAGTATTGTGTATGCGATGCATCTGACGCTAATTCACGCTCATCCAGCATTTTTACAAAACCGCCCAGTGGAATGGCGGCAAAGATAAATTCCGTTTGGTCTGGGCCAAATTTTTTACTTAATAGCGGCTTGCCAAAACCAATTGAGAATTGTAAAACCTTAACACCACACCATTTGGCGACCTGAAAATGGCCAAACTCATGTACCGTCACCAGTAAACCAAGCGTGAAAATAAAGGCCAGCGCAGTTAACATAAAACTTTCATCTGCGCTAAGGCGGCTTGTCTGGCCTGCGTATCAACCGCAACCAATTGCTCTATAGACTCAACAGCTTCAATATTAGCAGCTGACAGCACCGCTTCAATAATTTGTGGAATATCCATAAAGCCAATTTGGTCTGCTAAAAAGGCTTCGACGGCAATCTCGTTGGCGGCGTTTAAAATAGCTGGCGCCGTACCACCCATATTTAAAGCTTCATAGGCAATGCGTAAACACGGAAAGCGCACCATATCTGGCGCACAAAAATCTAATCTAGCAGTCAGAAGAAAATCTAAACTGCTGACACCACTACTTAATCGCTCTGGGTAGCCAAGTCCATAAGCAATTGGCGTGCGCATATCTGGGTTACCTAACTGCGCCAGCACGCTACCATCAATATATTCCACCATAGAATGAATCACACTTTGCGGATGCACGACCACATCAATTTGTGAAGGTAGCGCGTTAAACAACCAATGTGCTTCTATCACTTCTAAGCCCTTGTTCATCAGCGTGGCTGAATCAACCGTGATTTTTGGCCCCATCACCCAATTAGGATGATTTAAAGCCTGCGCGCGGGTCACTGCTTTCAATTCTTCTAAGCTAGCATTACGAAACGGCCCGCCTGAGGCCGTTAACAATACGCGTTTTACGCCTAAGCTGGCTAAGCTTGATTCTGAGATGTTGGTACTGCGCTGATGTGGCATTACTTGAAATATCGCGTTATGTTCGCTGTCTATCGGCAGTAGCGTAGCGCCGCCATCCAACACAGCTTGCATAAACAAACTGCCAGCCATTACCAAGGTTTCTTTATTAGCCAACAGCACACGCTTACCAGCTTTAGCCGCAGCCATGGCTGGGTGCAAGCCAGCCGCACCGACAATGGCAGCCATCACCACAGCGACTTCTTCATGCGCAGCCACATAATTCAAGGAGGCTTCCCCATGCAAAACTACAGTACTAGAACTGATTGTTTTGAGCTGAGCAGTTAATTCTTTGGCGGCAGCTTCTTGCAACATGACGGCATATTTTGGTGAATATTGCTGGCATAACTTAAATAAGCTTTTTACATTGTTGCTGGCTGTTAAAGCAAAAACACTAAATCGATGTGGGTGTTGCGAGATCACATCTAAGGTCTGTAGACCTATAGTGCCAGTAGCACCAAGTATGGTGACAGACTGTATTGTCTGATGATCAGTCTTATCCATGCATCAGCGCCTCAGGAAAAGCGTTGCTGATAAATACAGGTAAATATATAAAAAACATGGTTAAAGCCAAACTTGGTATCAAACCATCAATTCTATCTAAAACACCGCCATGTCCTGGTAATAATTGGCTACTATCTTTCACACCAGCTTGACGCTTTAAGAGTGATTCAAATAAATCACCGACAATGCTTAACATTACAATTAACCATAAACCAATAATTTGCCATGGATTAATCTGCAAAAAATAACAAAGCATTGCTCCGTAAATCGTGACCCCAACAAAAGCCCCTGCGACGCCTTCCCAAGTTTTCCCCGGGCTGATTTCTACCGCTAATTTATGACGACCAAATCGCTTTCCAGCAAAATAGGCCGCGCTATCTGCCAGCCAAACTGTTGCAAGAACGGCAAGTAACATCCAAGGACCGATGCGATGTAAGCCGACTAACGCAATCCATGTGGCTAGCAATAAAAACAAACCTAAGATGGCCATGATTAATTTATGGCTGATGACCCTTCTACTGATAAGCCAGATTGGTGCTAAAAATAACCAAAAAACACTCGCAATGGCCAGTATGCCAAAAAGAAGGTAAAACATAAGCGCATCACTCACGACGACTAACTGCGTACTGGCGGTAAAAATAAAAGCGAGGCCTATGCTCAAGGCAACCCAAACATTTAACAACATTTGCCTATGATTGAGCTTAATAAGATTCGACCATTCCCAAACGGCAATTAGAGTAATGGCTAAGGTCGATAAGGCCCAGACCATGTGTGATGCTGAAAATAATAAGATTAAAAAGCCAATAATCAGAAAAATTGCCGTGATAATTCTAGTTTTTAGCATAATGGGGTTTTAGTGTCGTTTAAATGGAATGGGGTAAATTATTTAGTGTTTAAGCCTACTGGATTAACTTTTATCGCTAGCCAATGGCGCTGACAACTGCTCACTGGTGCGGCCAAATCGACGCTCACGCTGTTGATAAGAATCAATGGCGAGATTAAATGCCTCTTCGTTAAAATCTGGCCACAAGGTATCGGTAAAATAAAGTTCGGTATACGCCAGTTGCCATAAAAGAAAATTGCTAATACGTTTTTCGCCACCAGTACGTATAAACAAGTCTGGCTCTGGTGCGTAACTCATGGCAAGATGTGGCGTAAGATGTTCTTCAGTATACATGCCAGCAAGATGTGGTGCCGCCAATTGCATTTTATTGGTTGCCTGTAACACATCCCAGCGACCACCATAATTAGCGGCGATGGATAAAACTAAGCCAGTATTCTTGGCGGTTAGTAATTCAGAGGCCTCAATTTGTGCAATCAATTCAGCGTCAAAACGACTGCGATCACCAATCATCACCAGCTTGATATTATTTTGATGCAGCTTCACCACTTCACGCTTAAGCGCTTGCATGAATAAGCTCATTAAAAATGACACTTCTTCAGCTGGACGGCGCCAGTTCTCACTGCTAAAGGCGAATAAGGTCAAATACTCTACTTTTAAATTAATACAGTATTTAACAAGGTCGCGCACCGTTTCCACACCACGCTTATGTCCAGCAATTCTAGG
>Ga0194085_1074_pt1 | contig 11097 bp, 8 predicted proteins | sample LauGreSp1BDMLBSN_2_FD_133655 | JGI IMG/M metagenome (GOLD analysis project Ga0194085, IMG submission 133655) | reverse complement strand
AAATATAAAATATCTTTGCCGATAAAATGATAAAGCTCAGTGCTGGAATCTTTATTCCAATATTCATCAAAATCTAAACCGCTGTCGGCACACAGTTTTTTGAAACTCGCCATATAACCGATAGGCGCGTCTAACCACACATAAAAATATTTACCTGGCGCATCAGGAATTTCAAAGCCAAAATAAGGGGCATCGCGAGAAATATCCCAATCATTCAAGCCGCTTTCAAACCACTCACCCATTTTATTAGCCGCTTCACCTTGCAGCGTGGGCTTACCGTCAAAGGCTTCGCTGCGCGTCCACTCTTTTAAAAAACCTTCGCATTCGGAAAGTTTGAAAAAGTAGTGCTCAGTTTCTTTTCGAATCGGTGCTGCGCCAGAAACCGCAGAATAAGCATTAATTAATTCGGTTGGATTATATGTTGCGCCGCATGCCTCGCAAGAATCGCCATATTGATCTTTCGCATGACATTTCGGACATTCACCTTTAATAAAACGGTCAGGTAAAAACATATTTTTTACCGGATCATAATATTGCTCGATGGTCTTGCTAGAAATTTTTCCAGCGGCTTTTAATTTGTTATAAATATCCTGCGAAAGCTCTTTATTTTCAGGCGCATTAGTTGAATAATAGTTGTCAAATGCCACCAAAAATTCAGCAAAGTCAGCGCTATGTTCTTTATGTACGTTGGCGATTAGCGCCTCAGGTGTTATGCCCTCTTTTTCAGCTCGCAGCATAATCGGCGTGCCATGCGTATCATCCGCACACACGTAATGTACCGTATGGCCCTGCATTTTTTGAAAACGTACCCAGATATCGGTTTGAATATATTCGACCAAATGACCAAGGTGAATACTACCGTTAGCATAAGGCAAGGCAGAAGTAACTAGAATTTTGCGAGGATTGTGTGTGATGGCCATGAGATAAATGAATCTTTGATAAGCTAAAGTCGCTATTTTAGCAAATCGACGGCAATCGCGTGAGAATACATCGTGCTTTTGTCTACAAAAATCCACCCATTTAGGCTTGGCAAGCTAAACCGTTTAACACAAACATTCAGAAGAAAATACTACGTTTTGCGCACCCGTTGAATTTTTCGCTATAATTCATGATGATACTTGGCGCGCATTTAAATTAAGCATTCACTATTGAATAACTGGTGGTGCAGCATCATTTAGATAATAGTCTTAAGAAACAATGCTAAAAATAGTCCATCATCACACACTTATTTCACTCAACTTACACCATATATTATAGCGCCCACACATCATGACAATTAATGAAATTGATATTCAGAACAGCCTTAAAACACTACTAGACCCGAACACCGGCCGAGATTTTATCACCAGTAAATCTGCAAAAAACATACAAATTAGTGGTAATAACATTAGCGTTGATATTGTGCTAGGCTATCCTGCCAAAAGCGTGATGTCTAGTGTGCAAGCTCTAGTCATAGAGCATCTAAAAAAATTAAGCGGTGTTGATAATGTAAGCGTCAATATCGGTAGTCGTATTGCGGCACATAAAGCACAACAAGGCGTAACTTTATTGCCTAATGTGAAAAATGTGATTGCCATTGCTTCAGGCAAAGGTGGCGTTGGTAAATCTACCACTTCTGTGAACTTAGCTTTGGCCTTGGCCGCAGAAGGCGCGACGGTAGGCTTGTTAGACGCAGATATTTATGGCCCTAGCCAGCCAGAAATGCTCGGCATTAGTGGTGGTCGTCCAGAAAGCGCTGATGGAAAAAGCATGGAGCCGATGCAAGCGCATGGTATACAAGCTATGTCTATTGGCTTCTTAATTGATAGTGACACACCTATGGTATGGCGCGGGCCGATGGTAACGGGTGCGTTAGAACAATTATTGCGCGAAACCAAATGGCGCGATTTGGATTACTTAATCATAGACTTACCACCAGGTACAGGTGATATTCAACTAACATTAGCACAAAAGATTCCAGTCACAGGTGCGATTATTGTCACTACGCCGCAAGACATTGCCCTGCTGGATGCGCGTAAAGGTTTAAAAATGCTAGAAAAAGTCGGCATCCCTATTTTAGGCATAGTAGAAAACATGAGCACGCACATTTGCAGTAAGTGCGGTCATGAAGAACACATTTTTGGGGCAGGTGGTGGCGCTTTAATGTGCAAAGATTACAACGTAGATTTATTAGGCAGCTTGCCACTAGATATTAAAATTCGTGAGCAATCAGACGGCGGAACACCAACAGTGGTAGCTGAACCAGATGGCGAAATTGCCGCAATTTATAAAAAAATAGCCCGTGCCGCTGCCATTAAAATTGCGAATGCTGGCTTAGATCACAGCAGTAAATTTCCAAATATTGTGATTCAAAATACTTAATTTGACAGCTTTTAAGCAAAAATCAGCCAAGAAAAGTGCTATCCCAGCTTATCTTACATCAGCATTTATCATGCTGATGTGCGTAGCGGTAATAATGGGGAAACTTCCTATGAATATTTTGCTGATTTACGCCCTACTAAGCGCGCTTACTTTTACGCTATATTGGCAAGATAAACGCGCGGCAATCAAGGGCAATCGCAGAACACCTGAAAGCAGATTGCAAATATTTAGCCTGGTTGGCGGTTGGCCAGGCGGCTTAATCGCCCAGCGCGTATTGCATCACAAGTCTTCAAAAAAGTCGTTTTTATTTATCTATTGGCTCATGGTGCTTTTAAATATCAGCGGCTTATTCATGGTAACCTCGCCAAAATCAATTCAGTTTTTACAGACATTACTTCAAACATAGAATAATGCCATAGAACTTAATGCGCCAGTTTTGAGAATATTAGGCTCATTAAGCTCCCCGCCTAATTAAGCACTACCTCATAACAATGCACATCTACGCCATTGGCTGGAGTGATTAAAGTTGCAGGTATCGCGACACCTTTACGCCAATGATCTACAGCCTCCTGCTTCCCCTCACCCGTCACTAAAAATATCACGTCGCGGGTATTACTAAGACGATTTTGGCTAATAGTAATACGCTCGGCAGGCGGCTTAGGTGAATTAAATACCGGCACAGCATCGGCGCTATTATCAACCACATGCCCAGGAAAAAGTGAGGCGGTATGACCATCTTCACCCAAGCCTAAAATCACCATATCAAAAGTACCTGCATTTTTTAAGGTCTCTGCATACGCTTTTGCACCCACTAGTGGGCCTAACTCTGCAGGAATATCATGAATCTGATTGGCCGGAATAGCGACATGTTGCAACCAAGCCTGCTCAGCCATTAAACTGTTACGATCAACATGATCGGCAGGCAAGCAACGCTCATCACCATGGTAAATATGCCATTTTGACCAGTCCATAGGCAGATCACGTAACAATCGGTAAATGGCACGCGGCGTATTTCCACCTGCTAACACTATTGAAAACCTACCATTTTGAGCAATTGCCTCATTTGCACGCTGAACAATAACTTCACAGACGGCATGCCTTAAAGACTCAATGCTGTCATAGTGTTTCCAGCGCGTATTTGGGACGGTTGTTTTAGCTTGAATCATCAATAAATCTCAAATCAAATAAATTAAGCCGAATTTGACACGAATTAGCTAGGTTTGTCATGCTTTTTATCTTTTATTTACAATAGATGGCTGTATGTAAACGCTAGCTTGCATTATTATAACGGCTTACCAAAAAGGAATTCCAGATGCTAATTAAAGACAGTGATGTCGCAGACATCTCCACGCCAACGGGGGATATGCGTGCACATATTTTTCGTCCAGCGGCACCAGGCAAATATCCTGGCATTTTAATGTTTTCGGAAATATTCCAAGTCACTGCGCCCATTCGTCGCACCGCCGCAATGTTAGCAGGTCATGGCTTTATTGTGGCCTGTCCAGAGATCTATCATGAACTAGAAGCACCAGGCACAGTGCTAGCTTATGATGAAGAAGGCACCACACGTGGCAATTCACATAAAATAACTAAAGAACTTTCATCTTACGATAGCGATGCTCGAGCGATGTTAGATTATTTAAAATCACGTGATGACTGTACCGGTCGTTTAGGCGTAATGGGCATTTGTATAGGCGGACACTTAGCATTCCGCGCAGCCATGAATCCTGACGTATTGGCGACTACTTGCTTCTACGCCACAGATATTCATAAAAAAGGCCTAGGCTTAGGAAAAAATGATAATTCTATGGAGCGTGCTGGCGAAATCAAAGGTGAGCTTTTACATATTTGGGGCCGCCAAGATCCACACGTTCCGCTAGAAGGCCGTAACTTGCTAAAAGCACGCCTAGAGGAAGTCGGTACACGTTTCACTTGGCATGAAGTGAATGCTCAACATGCCTTTATGCGCGACGAAGGTCCACGTTACGACCCTGCATTAGCCTTGCAAAGCTGGGGTTTATTGCTAGAATTGTTCCATCGCCGCTTAGGTTGGGGTGATCTAGATGTAGTTTCTAACAGTGCAGCAGCGGAAAGCCGTCACTAGAAGACTACGAATAAATATACACTGAACAATCTCGCGCTTCGAATGAAGACGGGAATCCATAATAATTTAGTTTAATTAAAATTGAAGCCCGCACTTGCGGGAATGACGTAAATTTAAAGGTTTTACAAAAATGAAAAAGATTGATCCATGTACACTAGTGTTATTTGGCGCAAGTGGCAACCTATCACGCGTTAAATTAATGCCTGGACTATTTCGCTTAGATGCGGCTGGCCGCCTGCCAGACCACATGGCAATTTTATCCGTAGGTCGTGGCGAAGTGTCACGAGAGGCGTGGCAAGCTGACATTAAAGCTATGCTAGATACCAAGTTCAAAAATGGCTACGATAAAGCCGTATTCGAGCGTTTTATGGCGCGTAATCATTACCACTCCAACCCACCAACAGACCCAAATGCATTCCAAAAAATGCAGGCTAAACTGGCTGATGAAAGTGTATTTCCACAAAATTTAGCGTACTTCCTATCAGTACGCCCAACTGACTTTGCGCCTATCGTAGAGCAATTGTCTGGCGTAGGTTTGTTAGAAGAAAGTAAGCATTGGCGTCGTGTATTAATTGAAAAACCATTTGGTACAGATTTACCTTCAGCACAAGCATTACAAGCATCAATCACTAAGCATTTAAAAGAAAGTCAAATCTATCGAATTGATCATTATTTGGGTAAATCTGCACTGCAAAACATTATGCTTACGCGCTTTGCCAATGCCATGTTTGAACCGATTTGGAACAACCAGTACATCGACCACGTACAAATCACTAATAACGAAACTTTAGGCGTCGGTGACCGCACCGAGTTTTATAACAACACTGGTGCATTGCGCGATATGGTGCAAAGCCATTTACTACAAACATTAGCTTTAGTAGCCATGGAAAAACCTCAAGATTTAAGCCCAGAAAGCATCCGAGCTGAGAAAGTAAAAGTATTACAATCGATAACACCAATTCCAGTAGATACCATTGAGCAACACGTTTTTCGAGCGCAATATTCAGCTGGTCGCGTTTGTGCTGCTGACGGTCATGGTGAAAATGTTCGTGGCTATTTGGATGAATTAGCAAGCGTAGGCGTCAACGAAAGTGTGACTGAAACATACGCAGCTTTGAAGCTATTTATTGATAATCCGCGCTGGAAGGGCGTACCTTTTTATGTACGCACAGCAAAACGCATGCACGAAGGTAATACAGCAATTTCCATACGCTTCAAAAAAGCGCCTATGCAATTGAATAATGAACAACATCAAAACTGGCTAATGCTCAATATTCAACCGCGTGAATGTATCAAAATGGAAATTGAATCTAAAATTCCAGGCTTAGACATTGCAACCCGTACTTTGAGTATTGATAGCCCACAACGCCAAGCTAGTGATGAAACCATAGATTCATACGAATCACTATTACTTAACTTGATGGAAGGTGATCCGTCGCTATATCTGCATATTAGTGAAGTAGAAGCACAATGGCGTTTGATAGACCCAATTGTAAAAGCCTGGGCTGCTGATAAATCACCAGTACTGCAATATGCCGCTGGCAGTCGTGACCCGAAAGAGTCTAGTGTAATTTTTGAATCAGAAGATCAGTTTTGGCGTTATAGCATTGAGTTAAATGGCGATAAGCACTAAAGCTAGGGTTTTTAAAAGCTTAAGTCAATAAAGTCAAAGCCAAGAAAAAAGATAAGTACAAAGTTATTTGCAAAAACTAGGTTTTTACGATTAAAAACTTCACATAAAAACCTAGTTTTATTGCTATTATTTGCACTTATTGAAAGCAAGCGAAAAGCGGAGTCAGTAACTCCGCTTTTTTATCTTTTTAAACCATAAAAAGTATAAAATTATGAGCATAAAATCAGACAAGTGGATACGCAAGATGGCCGAGCAACACGGCATGATAGAGCCTTTTGAGCCGAATCAAGTGAAGCAGAACGCTAAAGGCGAACGTATGGTTTCATACGGTACATCAAGTTACGGTTACGACATTCGCTGCTCAACTGAATTTAAATTATTTACCAATATTAACAGCACGATAGTTGATCCTAAGAATTTCGACCCCAACTCATTCGTAGAAGTGAATGCAGATTACTGCATCATTCCGCCTAACTCATTTGCTTTGGCGCGCACAGTTGAATATTTCAGAATTCCGCGCAACGTATTAACTATTTGTTTAGGCAAATCAACTTATGCGCGTTGTGGCATTATTGTAAACGTCACACCATTCGAGCCGGAATGGGAAGGCTATGTCACATTGGAATTTAGTAACACCACACCGTTGCCGGCCAAAATCTACGCCAATGAAGGTTGCGCGCAGGTTTTGTTTTTTGAAGCCGATGAAGATGATGTTTGCGAAACCAGCTACAAAGACCGTGGCGGCAAGTATCAAGGCCAAGTTGGTGTGACTTTACCTAAGATTTAAATCCGTATTTTAAACACACGATTTAAACTCAAGATTTCAAACCCAAATTAAAACAAGATCAAATTTAGGAAATTTATTTAATGAAATTCCGTTTTCCCGTTGTCATCATCGATGAAGATTTTCGCTCTGAAAACTCATCAGGCCTAGGTATTCGTGTATTGGCAAAAGCCATAGAAGCTGAAGGTTTTGAAGTATTGGGCGTTACCAGCTATGGCGATCTCACCTCATTTGCCCAGCAGCAAAGCCGCGCTTCTGCGTTTATTTTATCAATTGATGACAATGAATTTGTTGAAGAAAACCAAGATGCATTAGACAATTTACGCAATTTTGTTGATGAAATTCGCTACCGCAATGAAGAAATCCCTATTTTCTTACACGGTGAAACACGTACTTCGCGCCATATTCCGAATGAAATTTTACGCGAACTAAGCGGTTTTATTCACATGTACGAAGATACGCCAGAATTTGTTGCGCGTTATATTTTACGTGAAGCGCGCACTTATTTAGACAGTCTGCCGCCACCATTTTTCAAAGCGCTCACAGAATATGCAGCCGATGGTTCTTATTCTTGGCATTGCCCGGGACACTCGGGTGGCGTTGCGTTTTTAAAATCACCGGTAGGACAAATGTTTCACCAGTTTTTTGGTGAAAACATGCTACGTGCGGACGTTTGTAATGCGGTTGATGAGTTAGGCCAACTTCTAGACCATACTGGCCCAGTAGCAGCGTCTGAACGCAATGCTGCGCGAATTTACAACTGTGATCACTTATATTTTGTAACCAATGGCACATCTACTAGTAATAAAATTGTTTGGAACTCAACGGTAGCGCCTGGTGATGTTGTAGTGGTTGATCGTAACTGCCATAAATCCGTATTGCACGCCATTATTATGACCGGTGCTATTCCGGTATTTTTAATGCCTACGCGCAACCACTTCGGCATTATCGGTCCTATTCCAAAATCTGAATTTGAGTGGGAAAACATTCAAAAGAAAATTGACCGCAACCCATTTGCTACAGATAAAAATGTAAAACCACGTGTATTAACCATCACACAATCAACTTACGATGGCGTGTTATATAACGTGGAAGAAATCAAAGAAATGTTAGATGGCAAAATCGACACTTTACATTTTGATGAAGCTTGGTTGCCGCATGCCACATTCCATGACTTTTATGGTGACTACCATGCCATAGGCGAAGACCGTCCACGCTGCAAAGAAAGTATGGTATTTTCAACGCAATCTACCCATAAATTGCTTGCAGGCCTAAGCCAAGCGAGCCAGATTTTGGTACAAAATGCTGAGAACCATGAACTAGATCGTGACATATTCAACGAAGCCTATTTGATGCATACCTCAACTAGTCCGCAATATTCCATTGTTGCTAGCATTGATGTTGCTGCAGCAATGATGGAAGCACCAGGCGGCACAGCATTAGTTGAAGAAAGCCTGATGGAAGCGTTAGACTTCCGCCGCGCAATGCGTAAAGTCGATGAAGAATGGGGTGCTGACTGGTGGTTTAAAGTTTGGGGTCCAGATGATTTAAGCGAAGAAGGTTTAGAAGAGCGTGATGCTTGGATGTTAAAAGCCAATGAAGCTTGGCATGGCTTTGGTAACCTAGCCGAAAACTTTAATATGCTAGACCCAATCAAGGCAACCATTATTACGCCGGGCTTGGATATTAAAGGCGACTTCTCTGATCAATTTGGCATTCCTGCAGCGATTGTCACTAAATACTTAGCTGAGCATGGCGTCATTGTAGAAAAAACTGGTTTATATTCATTCTTTATCATGTTTACCATAGGCATTACCAAAGGCCGCTGGAACACAATGGTAGCGGCGCTTCAGCAATTTAAAGATGATTACGATAAGAACCAACCACTATGGAAAGTGCTGCCTGAATTCGTACAAAAACAACCTCGCTATGAAAAAGTCGGTTTGCGTGATTTATGCAAACAAATTCATGAGGTTTACAAAGCCAACGATGTTGCGCGCTTAACCACAGAAATGTATTTGTCAGACATGATTCCGGCCATGAAGCCAACTGATGCCTTTGCTAAGATGGCGCATCGTAAAATTGACCGTGTGCCAATTGACGATTTAGAAGGCCGCATTACTGCCGTGCTATTAACGCCCTACCCACCAGGCATTCCGCTATTGATTCCAGGTGAGCAGTTCAACAAAATCATTGTCAATTATCTAAAATTTGCTCGTGAATTTAACGAAAAATTTCCAGGTTTTGAAACCGATAATCACGGCTTAGTAAAACAAGTAGTGGATGGTAAAGCAATTTATTACGTGGATTGCGTAGAACAGTAAGAATATTAAGTAAATTAAGTACCGTAAGTGAGTACCGTAAGGTCGAACAGTAATTTAGTTAAACCTTACGCGTATAACTAAGGTAAGTAAAAGGCAGACCTTGCGCTGAAGTATGCGCTTCTCGCGAGGTCTCTAGCCACTTTTGCATATCGATGGTAGGAAAAAACGCATCACCAGCCACCTCTAAATCCACCTCGGTAATATAGAGTTTATTCGCAAGTTTGAGCCCATCTTGGTAAAGCTCTGCACCGCCAATAACGAAGGCCTCAGCATCATTCAAGCATAAATCTAGCGCCGCCTGTAGTGAATGAGCGACCAGCGCGCCCTCCAATTTATAGTCTTTATTCCGCGTGACTATCACTGTGGTACGGCCTGGTAACAAACGCCCTAAGGACTCATAGGTCTTACGCCCCATAATAATATGGTGACCTGTCGTTAGCGCACGAAATCGTTTTAAGTCTTCGGGCAAATGCCAAGGCAAGGTGTTGTTAATACCAATAACATGATTATTTGCAACCGCAACAATAAGTGAGAGATTGGCCATTAACGTGCTGCCATGCGTGTAATAAAAGGCTGTATTACCAGTAAAAATTTTGTATTAACTTTTCTGACAAGCTTGCCGTTTGCGCACTCGTACAAACTATTTATTAACATCACTACATGCACAAATTGCCTCACTTTTACTATTAAAAAACTTGAATAACATACCCTTGACTTAAGTTTAATGGAACCATAATATGTAGTCAAACAATCCGATCAATATTGGCTATAGCGGCTGCATCCAAGCCTAAATTAATGCTATAAATTTATTCTCTAGTATAATTTTTTCGTGGTTGTATTTAAGCATTTGTATATAAAGAACAGGTTTATTAAAAACCACTTTAATAAAAAAATTAATACCCAACAACGCCATCATTAAAATAAAACAATTAAAGGCCATTCAGTAATGAAACAATATTTAGAGCTATTACAAGACATCTTAGCGAATGGCACGGTAAAAGGTGATCGAACCGGCACGGGTACAAGCTCGGTATTTGGTCGCCAGATACGACATGATCTTTCAACTGGGTTTCCATTACTAACTACCAAAAAACTGCATTTTAAAAGCATCGCAAACGAATTAATCTGGTTCTTAAGTGGCAATACCAATACCGAGTGGTTGAAAAATCATGGCGTTTCTATTTGGAATGAATGGGCAACAGAAACTGGTGATTTAGGCCCAGTTTATGGCAAGCAATGGACTGCCTGGCCAACCAAAGATGGTGGCAGTATTAACCAGATTGATTACGTTATAAATACGCTGAAAAATAACCCGAATAGCCGCCGAATTTTATTCCATGCTTGGAATGTCGAATACTTGCCAGACGAATCTATTAGCCCGCAAGCGAATGCCAAGCAGGGCAAGATGGCGCTACCACCATGCCATTTACTTTACCAGTTTTACGTAGCTAACAACAAGCTATCGGCGCAACTGTATATTCGCAGTTCAGATAGCTTTTTAGGTCTGCCGTACAACACTGCTTCACTCGCCCTATTAACGCATATGCTTGCACAGCAATGTGATTTGATACCACATGAAATAATCATTAGTATTGGTGACTTGCACGCCTACTCAAATCATACCGCGCAGATAGAAACGCAATTATCAAGAGAACCACAAGCACTGCCACAATTAAAAATAAATCGCCGACCTGATTCAATTTACGATTATAAATTTGAGGATTTTGAAATCCTTAACTACAATCCTGCTCCGTCAATTGCTGCGCCTATTGCTATTTAACTTTGGAGTAGCTAAATGTTAAAGAGTTAACTAGATGGATTTTTAACTGCAAATAATTGATACGACTAACTATAAATATTAGCTAGTAATAATTAGCTATAATCGCCAAAC
>Ga0194085_1117_pt1 | contig 11654 bp, 11 predicted proteins | sample LauGreSp1BDMLBSN_2_FD_133655 | JGI IMG/M metagenome (GOLD analysis project Ga0194085, IMG submission 133655) | reverse complement strand
TTTGGCTTTATCACGCAAAGATTGTTTGTAAGCTGAAAGATACTCACTCATTAATGCACTATTGAGCTCAGTCTTAGCTACTTTTTTTGCACTATCATCAGTAGGCGCTAAAGCAATGACTTTAACCACCTTAACTAATAAGTAACCTTGTTTACTATCAGCAATGCCTGAATAAGCTGGTAGCTTATTCACATTAGTCTTAAACACCTGATTCATTGCGATTTCTGTTAAACCCTGCGCATTTTTACGATCAACAGTCACTTCCGGAATCCACTCCACAGTAGCAACATCTTTACCAGCACGTAAATCTTTTAAAGCAGCTTCACCTTTAGCAGAAGCCATTTTAGCTGCCGCTTCTAGTTTGAGAACGGCTTCAATACCAGACTTAACTTCATCGAAACTTTTTGGTGCGGCCGCTTTGTATTCAAGCAAACGTGCAGATACCATATTATTAGGTGAAATTTCAACAGCCTCAGTATTTCTACGATCTTTAAGCACCTCGTTAGAAAATACAAGACTCATAATTTTATCGTTATTTTTAAAAAACTTAGCGCCAGATTCACGCGTTAACCAATCTGATTGTTGTACTTGGCCGCCATAGGTCTTAGCCGCAGGTTGCAAGCTAGTTGATTGCTCGTAAACCATATTACTAAAGCCTTCAGCCTGTTTTGCAAACTCTTCTTGCGCTTTCTTAAACATTAAATCCCCTTTAATTTGCGGTTTTAATGTATTGAAATCAGCGCTACCGCCAGTAATACCAGTTACCTTAATAATATGGTAACCAAACTCAGACTCAACTAAACCACTCACTTCGTTTAGCTTCATACTAAAAGCGGCATCTTCAAAAGGTTTAACCATAGCCCCACGACCAAAGCTACCTAAATCTCCACCTTTAACTGCAGAACCTGGATCCTGTGAATTTTTAACCGCTAAAGCTTCAAAGCTTTTTGGATTTTTCTTAATTTCAGCTAAGATTCCTTCAGCTTTGGCTTTAGCCGCCTGCTTTGCATCTGGGCTAGCGCTAACACCAAAGCCAATTAAAATATGGCTGGCAGCTCTTTGCTCGTTACCCTTAAATTTAGCTGAATTTTCATCATAATACTTTTTCACTTCATCATCGGTAACGCTCATGCCGGTAATTAAATTAGTTGCTGATAACAACAAGAACTCAATTTTTACTTGTTCTGGGTTAATTAATTTATTTTTGTGTAGCTCATAATAGGCTTTGACTTGTGCAGGATCAATTTTCACCTGATCTAAAAAGTCTTTTGTTTTAATCTCAGACACCGTTACTTGGCGTTGTTGATTCATCACTTTATAAGCATTATCTGTTTGTGCGTTTGAAATAAAGCCAAGCTTAGTTATACCATCTTGTGCTTGTTGCGCTAATAAATCTGCGCGCATGCCAGCCTCAAATCTTGATGGAGAAATATGATTTTGCTGTAAAGTTTGATCGTACATTTCTTGTGAAAATTTACCATCTTTCTGAAACTCAGGCATACCAGTCACATAAGTTGATAATTGCACATCACTAATGGCATATTTAGCCTGTTTAATCTCGTTATTCAATAGCTGCCTATCAATTAACTGATTCAACACAATAGACTTAACTTCAGGGCTATCTAATTGCGCTTGATCGGCTTTACCCTCGGACAATAAACGATCACGCATATTTTTTAATGCATTTGAATATTCTTGGACAGAAATATTATTGCCATTAACTTCAGCGACAGCAATATTATGACCAGCACTATTTAAGTAAGAATCAATACCAAATAATGCAAATGGAATGGTAATTAACGCCAATAAAGCCTTACCAACCCAACCTTGTGCTACGGAGCGGATACTATCTAACATAAAAACCTTACCTTTTAAAAGTGCCTACTAAATATTGAAACAAACCTAAATAATTTTTTTACAAGATAATGCATTTACTGTTGCAGTAAATAATGCATTATTTGAACGAATTATAAAACGTCATTAATATAGCATAAGATAGCATTATATATATTAAGAGCTATGATTTCATTGAGATAAAAGCTTCTCTTTTTCGTGATGAAAAGTTAATATCCTACTAAATCAGTAAGGATTATATTAATTGAAGAATTCAAAAGATAGCACCACATTGTCAGCGGGCTGGAAGTTTGACAATAGCTACACACAACTACCCTCAGCCTTTTTTACCAAGCAGAAACCTACACCAGTTATTGCACCCAGCATGGTGATGTTTAACCATGCATTGGCAACATCACTGGGCTTAAATGTGGATGTGTTGTTAGCTCATAATGAAAACGTTGTTTCAGCTAGAAGCCAAGCGTTATCAGGAAAAGAAGTATTTTCAGGAAACCAGCTCCCTGAAGGGTCGGAGCCACTTGCTCAGGCATATGCTGGCCATCAATTTGGTCACTTCAACATGCTAGGTGATGGTCGAGCAATATTGCTAGGCGAACACATCACGCCAAGCGGTGTGCACTTTGACATTCAACTTAAAGGTGCTGGTGAAACAGCCTACTCGCGTCGTGGCGATGGTCGCGCTGCGCTTGGGGCTATGCTGAGAGAATACATTATTAGTGAGGCGATGCATGCGCTAGGCGTACCCACGACACGCAGTCTTGCGGTAGTAACAACCGGCGAACCGGTGTATCGCACCAGCGTGCTACAAGGAGCGATTTTAACGCGCGTAGCCGCCAGCCACATTCGTGTCGGTACCTTCCAATTTGCCGCGTCTATCGACGATGATTCAGCCGCACTGAAAGCGCTGGCGGATTACACCTTGAATCGACACTTTTCAAATCTGCCTTCAAGAGAGCCAAGAGATAAGACCGGCACAGACAATAAATACCTCGCCCTATTAGAGGAAGTGATTGATCGCCAGGCAGAATTGATTGCTAAATGGATGCAAATAGGATTTATTCATGGCGTGATGAATACTGATAATATGTCAATTTGCGGTGAAACCATAGACTATGGACCTTGTGCCTTTATGGATAGCTACGACTCTGCGACAGTTTTCAGCTCAATTGATCAGCATGGCCGCTACGCCTTTGGCAATCAAGCGCCAATTGCAGAATGGAATTTAGTGCGATTTGCCGAAACATTACTGCCGCTTTTGCACCCGGACCAAACTTCAGCCATCAGCATCGCTCAAACAGCACTGCAAACTTTTTCGATAAAATTCCAGCAATATTGGCTAACGGGTATGCGTGCCAAGTTAGGCTTGTATACGGAACAAGCTGATGACGCCTTACTCATTGATGGCCTACTCAACTGTATGGAAAAACATGGCTTAGACTATACCAATACTTTTCGCGCGCTAGCCTTAGAAGCCAATATAAAAACACCCATGTTAGACTTACCAGACTTCATCGTTTGGCATAATCTGTGGCGTAAAAGATTACTTATTCAGAATCAGAGTTTAGCGGCTTCAGTACAACTAATGCTTTCTACTAACCCAGCAATCATCGCGCGTAATCATCAGGTAGAGTCAGCATTAAGCGCTGCAGAAGCAGGTGATATCAGCGTATTAGAAAAACTACTGGAAGCATTGTCTAAGCCTTTTAATGACAATCCTAAGTACGCAGATTACCTGTTGCCAGCGCCACTATCCAACACCCCTTATAAAACATATTGCGGGACATAATTTTATATGTTGAACTTTCTAATCTCAACCATCACCTTTTCGGCAGCTGGGTATGGCTTGAATCTATACTTTAACGCACAAAACTTCACTGCATCACGTTCCCGTACCGTGATTGTCATTCTGATAGCGACACTCATTTCGATAGCCTCAGGTTGGGCTACAGACCAATTAGATGGAGAAGCTGAGTTGCATAAAAACGACCCATCAATACTGCAGGTAGTGCAATCTGGCGACCCTGTTCAGGTTGCTAAATTGTTGGCTGGATTTAATTAGCCACTTTTTATCATACAATTAATGTATATTAATGCCTCTAAAAATAGCTAGAAAATCTATTGTTATCGGAATGCCATGAACGACCGAATTCAGCAATTATTACAACAAATGACCGCGCTTGAAGATGATTTACGAGCAGCCATTAGTGAGCAACCTAGCACTATGTTTTTCCAGATTAAAGGCAAGCGCATCGAGTTTGAGCAATCAATCAAAGAAACGCACCGACGGCTTAAACGTAATTTTTTTCGCTGGCTGATTACAGATCGCCCACAAAATTTGATCACTGGACCAATTATTTACGCGATGATCATTCCATTAATTATCACCGATTTATTTATCACTTTTTATCAAGCAACCTGCTTTCCTATTTACGGTATAAAAAAAGTACGACGTGCAGATTATGTTATTTTCGATAGGCAACATCTAAGTTACCTAAATTTCATTGAAAAATTTCACTGCACTTATTGTGCTTATGGCACCGGCATGATTGCTTACATTAGTGAAATTGTGGCGAGAACCGAACAATATTTTTGCCCGATTAAGCATGCTAGAAAAGTGTTAGGCACACATGCGCGATACATTCATTTTTTAGAGTTTGGTGAAGCCGAAGATTATGAAGCGAAACTTGAGCAATATCGCCGTGCTTTGGGGAAAGATTAAAACTTAACTGAGCTTAGACAAAGTCTGCTGCAACTGCAAACCTTGCCTATTTTTTTGCTGGGACAATAATGTTGCAATGATCTTTCAAATAAGCGACAGCCTCGGATAAATTTTCGTCTGATTCATCAAGCAAATACAAACTAGCATCCTCAATAAACTCAGTCCAAAGCGACTGCAACTGCTCTTGCTCATCGTGAGGTGCTTTTTTAATCAGCTTGATCACTTCTTTTTCGAATAAGCCATTCTCACGAATATTCAACACCGCTTTTTTAACTTCCGCCACAGTTAAAGATGTTTTTAGCTTTAAGCCAGCAGATGCAGAGATAAACAAGCTTAATAACAGTGCGTCATCTTCAGTGCCATTGGTCAATACAAACCATTCTTCGGCTAGTTTTTTATCAAACTGACTAACATCGTTCATCGGGTCAAATAAAAAGAAATATTGACGCACTTTAAGATCAGCGAAAATAGTCGCTAAAGGCACAGCGGGACTTACAATTTTAGGAATATCTTCTTGCTGAATACTGGCAAGCGTCTGTAATGCCAATGGCAAATAGTCTTCAGGAATCTCCTCTAGAAACTTTTTAGAGCAACTAACATCACCTAAAAAACTCCATTCTTTACGCATCGCCGTGAAAATTTCAAACAAAGCGTTTTCATCAGGAAAACCAGCTTTGCCAGTACTCAGTTTACCCGCAGCTAATTTACTAGCAGCTATTTTTTTTGCGCCATAAGCCATAAACAACACCGCACTGCGAAGCACATGTTTAGCAGGCGCATGTAAATCATTAAAAGCTCTGCTAGTCGTAGCCATTTTTTTAAGTAAATAATTAGCTAATCCAAGCTCAAGTTTAAATTGGCTATGCATCACCATAGATTGCCGGTATTTTGCAAGCGTCATATGACTACTTAGGCATCTTTTAAGAAAATCACTTTCTGTGTCGAACCGTAGCGCGCCAAAGTGATCATCTTCGGGCAAAGCATACAATGCTTTTAACATTTGCGAGCCACCGCGAGAAAGCGTGCGGAATGACTTTTCTTTAATCATTTGCGCTGCTAATTGCAGATCGCCATTGCTCTCATTTTCAAGATGCAAACTGACTAAACTGGCCATCCAAACGCTGGCTTGTTGTAGATTTTCTCGCAAATGTGCCGTTGCCCCAAAGTATTCAGCAATCTGAATGGTGCCAGTTGCAGCATCATTGATCATTTCATCAATTTTTGCCTGATCTATCAGCCTATTTTGCACAGCATGTTTCAGCGCCCTATCAAAAAAAGGCGCGTTGTCATAAAAAGCTAGAGACTGATTATTTTCAGCTGGATTCATATCAACCATTATCAATCGCTTAACTAAATAGCCGAATCGTCTTCTTCATCACTCTTAGCTTTCGCTTCTTTAGCGGCGGCATCTTTAGCTTCGGCTTCGGCTTTTTCTTCATCCTCATCAATAATGGCCAGTTCAGCTTCAGCAATCGCTTCATTTTCAAGCATCGTACTTAACAGCAACAATACGTTGGCATAAATATCGGGATGATCGTGTCTGAGCAACCAAGTGACTTCTTTCCAGTCATGGTCGCTAATTTCAGAGCGTGAAATATCTTCAGTATCCAAAGCATTAGAAGTGCCTACCACTTCTTCTGCCCGATCTGAAAGATAATCAGCTATCGCTTCATAACCGAATTCAAGTTCAGCAATCGCCTCAATAAATTCATTCGCGTCAGCGTCTTCTCTAAAAATCACCGCGTTAAACATTCCACGTAAATGCTCATGCGAACGCTCACCGTAGAGGCGATCTAACACGACCGCGCGAGCAAATTGATCCGGCGTAATTAACAAGCTCAATATAGATTGTTTTGATGAATCATATTCACGTATGACGGCCAATAGGTCTTTGGGTGGCATTTCATCCAGCACTTCGACCAACGCATGGTCGCCATCAGTTTCCACTAGGGCGGTCAGCAGCTCCTCAGCTCTTACAATATCACCAGACTGAATAAGGCTACTGGCTTGTATGATTAACGCATTGCTCATATGTTGTCCTGTTACTTAAATTACGAAATTACGCACGGCTTATGACTTGTAGCGGCTTTTTTTGTAGAATTACTCGTGACTATCAAACCCTTGATCAGCCAACCACTCGCCACCCGCCTCATTCAAATCTTCTGAGTTTTCATCATCATCAGATTCTTCTGCCTGATGATGATCTTCACTGACTTCGTAGCGCGAGAACATGTATTCAAGCATTACCGTAGTGAGTAAAAACTGCTCGCCACCTTCAGCTTTTTTCAGCATTTCTACTGTGGCAGTTGCCCAAGGTTCAAACTGCACGCAAGGCGCAATTGAATCCCATGAAGGGAAACCAGATGGCTCTTTGGGTAGATAATTTAGAATAACTTTTGCGTCTTTCACAACGATACTTTTATGAAAAGCCACCGCCATCATTTCCGGATTAGAGTCCATCATCGGCATCAGGTCGGCAATTTGCGACCGTCGATCTTTGAGTCTTTCTTTCAGTACATCGCTGCCACCTGAATCAGTTTTCAAGTCATCAATTTCGGCCACGTAAGTAGCCATCAAATCGGTAAAATATCGAGATATTCTCATTCTTTTAAAACTCCATCAAAGTAGTATTGCCAAATCTCGTGCGCAGTCTCAGTTGGGTTATCCAACAAACTTCGCCTACGATTTTCGTCATAAGCACTGCGTTTATTAATATCGGAAAGTATTTCGTAAGCTTCCTGCACCTCCCTGAACATTGCAGGGGCATCACTAGATGCATTTTTATCAGGATGTAACTGAGAAGCTTTCTTACGATAAGCATTTTTAATCTCGCTCAAGGCGACATTGGCTGCTACGCCTAATACTGCATAATAATCTTTCAACTTTTCCACCTAAGTTTAGCTTATCAACTTAAAGAATTAATCTTGCAAACTTACAACCCACGCATAATACATGCGATTGAAGCTTATTTTGTGCTTAGTCCCGTAACTTTTGCGCTTAATCAAATAAAATTAGTTAAGTTTCAACTAGGATGTAAACTGATTGATACGTAATATTTTACATTTACCATAGAATTAAACATCAGTTAGTTATTCTTTGGCGAAACTGATTATTACATAGGTTTTTTTATTTTAATTTAGGAGCTTCTCATCATGAATAAATCACTCACCATTATTTTAACGGCTACCTTAGGTTTAGGCTTAAATTTATCTACGCCAGCATTTGCTGATCACGACGACATGGGCGAGCATTGCAAAATGCATACTAAAAAAACCTTTGAAGAAGCAGATAGCAACAAAGACGGTAGCTTAGATAAAGAAGAAGCTAAAGCGGCCTGTAGCAAGAATTTTGACATGATGGATACTGATAAAAATGGCACCGTCAGCAAGGAAGAATTAAACGCTTGTGGTCGTGGCAAACATGATAAAAAATCTGCAGCTAGGCATGAAAAACACTCTAAAGAATTTACTGCTGCAGACAAAGACAGCGATGGCACACTAACGAAAGATGAAGCTAAAAAATTACCGCGTGTTTCTAAAAACTTTGACGCAATTGATGCAGATAAAGATGGCACCTTAGATCGTGAAGAAATTCATCAATTCATGCATAAACATAAAGGTATCTAAGCATTAAATGCATGATATGTAAATTATAAATGTGCGGTAGATAGTTTAATCAAAAAAATGCCGCCATTTTGTTTGTAAGGAGATCTGACAATGAAATCAATTCAAATTTTCGACCCCGCAATGTGTTGTAACACTGGAGTCTGCGGTGTAGATGTAGACCAGCAACTAGTAAGCTTTTCTGCGGATATTGATTGGGCTAAACAAAATGGCGCACAAATCGAGCGTTTTAATCTTGCACAGCAACCTATGGTTTTTGCTAATACGCAAGCGGTAAGAGAGTTTCTTGAGCGCTCTGGACAAGAGGCGTTACCGCTAGTTTTGGTTGAGGGGAAATTTGCTTTGGCTGGGCGTTACCCTAACCGAACCGAGCTATCTCGCTGGGCTGAAATTAGCGAACCTGCTACAGAAGTAAAACCCAGCGAAGGCTGTTGCAGTGGTGGCAAATGTTGTTAAGCCTAACTTGGCTTAAAGCTAATACTATTAAAAATATAGAGGCATTGTGATCACGATGAAATTCCTTGAGAATCCTCCACGGTTTCTATTTTTCACTGGTAAAGGTGGCGTCGGTAAAACGTCTATTGCCTGCGCTTCGGCAATCCAACTAGCCGAAGCTGGCAAACAAGTGCTATTAGTGAGTACAGATCCAGCGTCTAACGTCGGCCAAGTTTTTGGCATTAGTATCGGCAACAACATCACAGCCATTCCAGCCGTGCAAAATTTAGCCGCTTTGGAAATTGATCCGCAAGCCGCAGCACAATTATACAGAGATAAAATTGTTGGACCTGTGCGTGGCTTATTGCCAGAATCCGTGGTTAAAGGCATAGAGGAGCAACTTTCAGGTGCTTGTACTACAGAAATAGCTGCGTTTGACGAGTTCACCGCACTGCTGATAGATTCACCATTGACCGCCGAATACGATCACATCGTGTTTGACACCGCGCCTACCGGACATACGATACGACTATTACAGTTGCCAGGTGCTTGGAGCGGCTTCTTAGAAGAAGGCAAAGGAGACGCTTCGTGCTTAGGCCCGCTAGCAGGACTCGAAAAACAGCGCGAGCAATATAAAGCAGCGGTAGATGCATTAGCAGACGCCGAAAAAACGCGTTTGATTTTAGTGGCTAGAGCACAGCAATCTACCTTGCGCGAAGTCGCACGTACACATGAAGAATTGGCTTCAATTGGTCTGAAGCAACAATATTTAGTGATCAACGCCCTATTACCAAAAATTGAAGCCGAAACTGACGCATTAGCCGCAGCCATTTACAAGCGCGAACAAGATGCCTTACACCATATTCCTGAGGTTTTAAAGGCGTTGCCACAAGATATGGTGCTACTTAAAGCGTTTGATTTGGTCGGTCTGGATGCACTACGCCAGTTGTTAAAAAATACGCCTTGGCATCCGCAAAAAACCATTAATAAAACACTATTAATTGATAAACCTAGCCTTTCTAAACTGGTTGATAAAATTGCGGCAGATGGTCATGGATTGGTCATGTTGATGGGCAAAGGCGGCGTCGGAAAAACCACTATCGCAGCCGCAGTAGCGGTTGAGTTAGCACACCGTGGATTATCTGTGCACCTCACCACTTCAGATCCTGCCGCGCATTTGTCTGAAACTTTATCTGGAACCTTAAATGGGGTGCTGGATAAGCTGACAGTCAGTCGGATTGATCCACACGCCGAAACTGAGCGCTATCGTCAGCACGTACTTGAAACTAAAGGCGCTATGTTAGATACACAAGGTCGCGCATTGCTAGAAGAAGATTTACGCTCGCCATGCACTGAAGAAATCGCCGTCTTTCAAGCATTTTCACGCATTATTCGTGAGGCTGGCAAAAAGTTTGTGGTAATGGATACCGCACCGACTGGCCACACCTTATTATTGCTAGATGCTACCGGCGCCTATCATCGAGAAGTGTCTAGGCAAATGGGCAATACCAGCTTACATTTCACCACACCGATGATGCAGTTGCAAAATCAACAGCAAACCAAAGTACTTATCGTCACGCTTGCAGAAAAAACGCCAGTGCTTGAAGCTGCTAACTTACAAGCTGATTTACGTAGAGCTGGCATTGAGCCTTGGGCATGGGTGATTAACAATAGCATTGCCGCAACCTTCACTAGCTCGCAATTATTGCATCAGCGCGCCTTGAACGAACTCACTGAAATTGATACGGTTGCTACTAAGCATGCGAAACGTTACGCAATTGTGCCCATGCTTAAGGATGAGCCGACAGGTGTTCAGCGCTTATTAGATCTTTCTGCTTGATCTTTTTTGCATAAGAATTAAGCTTCTATCGCATACACACGTTAACAATACACACGGTCTTGATTGACGTTCACTAGCTACAGCACGTATCATCCATCTCTATGAAAACACCACAAAGACTAGAACCATTACTCGAAGACGGATTAATTGACGATGTTATTCGTCAATTAATGAGCGGCAAAGAAGCCACCGTATATGTTGTACGTTGCGGGGATGATGTGCGTTGCGCTAAAGTTTACAAAGAGGCTAATAAGCGTAGTTTTCGCCAAAGTGTGGATTACACTGAAGGCCGCAAAGTAAAAAATAGTCGTCAATCACGCGCGATGGAAAAAGGCTCTAAATTCGGCCGTAAAGCCCAGGAAGAAGCTTGGCAAAGTGCCGAAGTTGATGCTTTATATCGCTTGGCCGACGCTGGTGTGCGCGTACCTAAACCATACAACTTCTATGAAGGCGTATTAATCATGGAGTTGGTGACGGATGCCAACGGCAACGCGGCACCCAGACTAAATGATGTGGTTTTTACTGCAGAAGAAGCACGCATCCATCATGCTACTTTAATTAAAGAAGTGGTGCGTATGTTGTGCGCTGGCATTGTGCATGGCGATTTATCTGAGTTTAATATTCTGATCAGCAGCGATGGCCCAGTAATTATTGATCTACCACAAGCCGTTGATGCCTCAGGTAATAATCACGCAAAAGAAATGCTAGAGCGCGACGTAGGCAATTTAAGCGCCTACTTTGGACGCTTTGCACCTGAACTGCTCAGCACGCAATATGGCAAAGAAATCTGGGACTTATATTCACATGGTAATTTAAAATTGGACAGTGAATTAAGTGGTCGCTTTAGAGAAAGTAATAAAGCCGTTGATTTAAAAAGCGTCATGCGTGTGATTGATGATGTGCGTAAGGAAGAAGCGGCGAAACAATTGCGTAAGTTAGAAGCGCAAGAGTCGCCGGATTAATTAAGCCTAGTGCTAAATTACTTATTTGAGCTTGCTAGTTTTTAAGTTTATTTTTTAACTCGCATCTTTCAAATATTGACGCCAGCCACCCAAATGCGAAATATCAACTGCATTTAAAGTCGCATAGTGTTCGCATAAAAATCCGTTTACATGACTGCCATCCGCTAAACTTAAAGTACCAAAACCTAATGGCGCGGGCACAGTAGAAACAAAGGCGCCAT
>Ga0194085_1101_pt1 | contig 11788 bp, 10 predicted proteins | sample LauGreSp1BDMLBSN_2_FD_133655 | JGI IMG/M metagenome (GOLD analysis project Ga0194085, IMG submission 133655) | reverse complement strand
CAGGTGGTGGGAAATCACTCTGTTACCAACTACCGGCATTATTGCGTGAGGGTGTTGGGATTGTCGTTTCTCCACTAATCGCGTTAATGCAAGACCAAGTCGACGCGCTAAAGCAACTGGGCGTGCGGGCAGCATTTTTGAATTCCAGCCAAGATGCTGAAGAAGCGCGGGAAATCACCGCACAACTGATGCGTGGACATTTACAGATTGTTTATGTCGCGCCAGAACGTTTGTTAATGAGTGGCTTTTTAACGCTATTAGAAGAAATAGAAGAAGGTGCTGGCATTGCACTTTTTGCCATTGATGAGGCTCATTGCGTGTCGCAGTGGGGACATGATTTTCGGCCAGAATATCGTAAACTTACCGTGTTGCACGAGCGTTTCCCGCATGTACCTCGCATTGCACTAACAGCCACAGCCGATGCGCCTACCCGCGCTGAAATTATCGAAAGGCTTAAGCTAGAAGAAGCACGTCAGTTTGTTTCTAGCTTCGACCGCCCCAATATTCGCTACCGCGTTACGCAAAAAGCCAATGCACGCCAGCAGCTAGAATCCTTTTTAGAGCGTGAGCATGCTAATGATGCTGGCATCATTTATTGTTTATCACGTCGCAAGGTAGAAGAAACCGCCGAATGGTTAAAGTCTCGCGGCTGGGATGCACTGCCCTATCACGCTGGTTTAGATGCCAGCGTTCGCAACCGAAATCAGCGAAGATTTTTGCGTGAAGAAGGCGTAATCATGGTCGCAACGGTAGCTTTTGGCATGGGCATAGACAAACCAAACGTAAGATTTGTCGCACATTTGGATTTACCAAAAAGCATGGAAGGTTATTACCAAGAAACGGGCCGCGCCGGTCGCGATGGTTTACCGGCCAACGCATGGATGACTTACGGACTAGGCGACGTCGTCAGTATGCGAAAAATGCTGGACTCTGGCGATGCTCCAGAAGAGCGTAAACAAGTCGAGCGGCAAAAACTAGACGCATTATTAGGTTTTTGCGAATCGACCAGTTGCCGCCATCAAACTTTATTGCGCTATTTTGGTGAGGAACACCCAGGCCAATGTGAGCAATGTGACAACTGCCTTGAACCGGTTGATACGTGGGACGCGACACAAGCCGCACAAATGGCGCTTTCATGCGTATACCGTACCGGACAAAGATTTGGCGTGGTGCATTTAATCGATGTATTACTCGGCAAAGCCACGCCAAAAATCGAACAATTTAATCACCAACAACTCAGCACATTTGGCATCGGCAAGGCGCTTTCACAGCAGCAATGGAGCAGCGTATATCGACAATTAGTGGCGGGTGGCTATCTCGAAAGCGACATTGAAGCTTATGGCGGCTTAAAACTAAGCGAGTCAGCAAGACCAGTGTTGCGCAGTGAAAGTGAAGTATGGTTACGCCGCGATGCCGAAGTGGTGAAACAAAAAGTCAGTAAAGCTGGCCGAGGCGCTAATGCTAAAGAAATCTATAGTGCAGTGAGCGAAGACCCACTTTGGTATCTACTAAAAGAAAAACGTACTGAACTCGCCCGCGAACAAGGCGTGCCGCCCTACGTTATATTCCATGACAGCACCCTACTGGAAATCCTAAACCGCAGGCCAAGCAATATAGACGAAATGAGTCAAATTAGTGGCGTTGGTCAGGCTAAGCTAGATCGTTACGGAGATGCATTTTTACAGGTATTGGAAGATGCCGCCAATGGGGTTGGCTAAATGGAGATTGGCTAGATGAGGCTTAGCTAAATTAGGCTAATCCGCATTCATTTGATGATATTCGATTAATCTTTCGACCTCGTTACGACTGCCCATTATTACCGGTACGCGCTGGTGCAGGCCGCTAGGCTGTATGTCCATAATACGTTGCACTCCAGTACTCGCGGCCCCGCCGGCTTGCTCTACAATAAAACTCATCGGATTTGCCTCATACATCAATCGCAACTTACCGGCTTTAGTGGGTTGCTTCATATCAAGCGGGTACATAAAAATGCCGCCACGGACTAATATTCGGTGCACTTCTGCGACCATTGAGGCCACCCAGCGCATATTAAAATCTTTATCACGTATGCCATCAGCACCTAATAGACATTCATCAACATAACGTTGCACAGGCTCTTGCCAGAATCGATAATTAGACATATTGATGGCAAATTCTTGCGTATCTGGAGCGATTTGCATGCTGGGGTGAGTTAGATAAAACTCACCAACTTTGCTGTCTAACGTAAAACCATTGACACCTTTGCCAGTGGTAAATACCAACATAGTAGAGGTGCCGTATAACGCATAACCCGCACAAATCTGAGAAGTTCCAGTTTGTAAAAAGTCAGCTAAAACAGCTTGCTTATTACCACTTTTTAAAATAGAAAATATGCTGCCAACAGATATATTAACATTGACATTTGATGAGCCATCCAGCGGATCAAAAACCAATAGATAATCGCCATGTTGCCTATGGTTTTTGGACACAACAATGATTTCAGCTACTTCTTCAGAAGCCATCGCTGTCACGTAACCACTATGCTGATTAGTTGCTATAAAAATATCATGCGCAATCATGTCCAACGTTTTTTGTACTTCACCCTGAACATTCTCTGAGTCTAGACTACCCATGTTGCCATTAAGCGCGCCAGTCTCAATAGACACTGCAATCTTTTTACATGCTTCAACAACGTCAGCCAGCATATGTGTCAGCGCAACTTGATGCTCACAGTGAAGCTGACCTGCTAAAAACTCGGTAATTGTAAGCAATGGCGCCATATTAAAATCCAAATTGTAAGAACTATTTTTAGCATTAATAGCAATTTTACGAATAAGCTTTTGAGCTCAATTATAACCGCTCAAAACCTTTAACATCAGATCATTTAGGGTTTCAGCCATAACCTAGAGTTATTACATAAATCTGCCACACAAGGCAAAATAGTAGACAAATAGGGCTCCCTTAAGTTAAAGTTACATTTGGTTTTTTTATGATATAAACGCAAGCGGCTAATTAAATATTATTAATAGCTAAGAAGCTTGTTTTTAGAAAAAACCACAACTTTAAGGTTTCAAATGCGGACAAAATTAATTATAGCAATCATAGGCTTAATCACCTTATCATTGCTTTCAGGCTGTGCTACTAATGCAAATAAAGACCCTCTTGAGGGCATAAATCGCGGCATCTATAAATTTAATGACGTTGCTGATAAAGCAGTCATCAAGCCGGTAGCAACTGCATATAAAGCAGTAACACCAACGCCCATACGTAAAGGCATTAATAACTTTTTCAGTAATTTAGCTTCAATCACCACGATTTTAAATGATTTATTACAGTTAAAATTTGCTAGTGCATTCACAGATGCAGGCCGCTTTGTCATTAACAGTACATTTGGTATTGCAGGTATTTTTGACGTTGCCTCTATGGATAAAGTAGCCATTCACAAAGAAGACTTTGGGCAAACGCTTGGTTTTTGGGGCGTAGGCAATGGCGCTTATCTTGTATTGCCTCTTCTTGGCCCATCAAGCCTGCGTGATGTTACTGGCCTAGTGTTCGATACAAGCACTACTGACCCAGTGAATTACGTGCATAATATTGGTGAAGTTAGGTTACACAACCAAATACGTATCGCGCAATTAATTGATAAGCGCACAGATTTGTTAGTTGCCTCAGACTTAGTCGATGAAGCTTCTTTAGATCCATATGCATTTATGCGTGATGCTTACTTACAAAGACGTGCAAGTCTAGTTCAAGATGGTTATGTGTCTCAGGACTTTATGAAAGATGACTTTAACGACCCAATCCCTGCACCAGCAAAATAAATGATGAATCAAGCAATTATTACTCATTAAAACTACAACAAAAAAGCTCCAGAAAATGGAGCTTTTTTGTTTATACGATAGTGGTTCTGCTTGTAAATCAGAAGAAACTAATTAAAGTCACTCAACGAAGGTGTCTCCATACTAACCAACCCTTGACCTAGCGCAATATATATGGGATTTATCCCATTATTCACACGCTAAAACTGCTTGGGTCTTGTCCGTGGAATATATGGGATAAATCCCATTATTCACACGCCACGGTCATACGCTCAATTAGAATCGAACCAACTTGTTTTGAACCTTGCACCAACACATCATTGCCAATCGCAACAATCATTTTCAGCATATCAGCCATATTACTGGCAATAGTGATTTCTTCTACAGCATGCACAATCACGCCATTTTCAACCCAAAAACCAGCAGCGCCTCGCGAATAGTCACCTGTTACCATATTAATGCCGCTGCCCAACAACTCGGTAACGAATAAGCCTGTGCCCATTTTATTTAACAAACCAGCAAAATCATCCGCGCCAGATTGCACGATTAAGTTATGGTTGCCGCCTGCGTTACCTGTCGTTTGCATGCCTAATTTTCTTGCAGAGTAACTACCCAGCATATAACCTTGCAACACACCATCTTTAACCAATTGACGCGCATGTGTCGCCACCCCTTCATTGTCAAATGGGCTACTTGCCAAGCCTTTTTTGAGATGTGGCTCTTCAACAATATTTAATAGCGGGCTGGCAATTTGCTTGCCTAAACTATCGAGTAAAAACGATGATTTACGGTATAAACTACCACCAGAAATCGCACTGATTAACGATGAAATAAGACCGCTGGCCAGCGTTGCCTCAAATAAAACTGGCACTTGGCAGGTTTTAATTTTTCTTGAATTTAACCGACGCAGTGTGCGTTCACCGGCAATTCTGCCGATATCGACCGCTACTTGCAAATCTGTGGCTGAGCGCGCCGTACTATACCAATAATCACGCTGCATATTGTCATCAGCCTCAGCAATCACTGAGCAACTAATACCATGTCTGGAACTTGGATAACCGCCAGTAAAGCCGTGACTATTACTGTAAGCAAAGTAACCAGTGCCCGTTGAAACACTGGCACCTTCAGAATTGCTAATGCGTGTATCCACATGCAAAGCAGCGGCTTCACACTCTTTCGCTATTTCAATGGCTTCATCTACCGAAATATTCCAAGGATGATGCAAATCTAAATCCAAAATATCTGCGGCCATTAATTTGGCATCAGCTAATCCGCAAAATTCATCTTTAGCGGTATATTTAGCAATGTTACATGCCGCAGCAACAGTATCTTTTAGCGCTTGTGGACTTAAATCAGACGTACTTGCATGACCTTTTTGCTGGCCAAAATAGACTGTTACCGACATGCCTTTATCACGGTTATATTCAATGTTTTCCGTTTCGCCCATGCGTACCGATACATTCTGCCCAATACTTAAACTCAGCTCAGCTTCCGCTGCGCTTGCGCCCTGTAACTTAGCCACTTTAAGCACGTCTTCTGACATTTGCTTAATTTCGTCTAAAGAATAACTAAACCCTGAATCTGCCATTAATTTTCATCTTTCTATTGTTATGCCGACAACGGCCGAGCGTTTTAAAACAAACGAGCCTAAAATTATCTACTAAAAAATGCTATCATACCGCAGCATGAAACCTAAAAAGACAACTACTCGCATTGATTTCAGCCATGATGCTAATTTAGCCTCAACATTAAACGCTGAAGAACCCACTAGCAAGACTCAACTTAAAGCTGAGGCCGATGCGCAACAGGCATTAGGTGTACGCTTATCTGAGCTACCAAAAGATAAGCTACTCAAATTAGAATTGCCAGATACGGTGTTAACTGCGGTACTCGATACTAAAAAAATTACGGCCAACGGTGCTATTAGACGCCACCGCCAGTATTTAGGTCGATTGATGCGTGAAATTGATAACGCACCTATTTTAGAGCAACTTGCACGCTGGGATGGCAAACATACCGCCGAAAATGCTTATTTTCATGGTTTAGAGCGTTGGCGTGACCGTATGATTGCTGATAGCAATGTGTTGGCTGAGTTTATTGCACTATATCCACTCACAGATATTCAGCAATTACGAACTTTAGTACGTAATGCACAAAAAGAACTCGCTGCTGAAAAGCCTCCTAAAAGTAGCCGTGAAATTTTCAAGTTGCTACGTGAAGTAACCGAAACTGCGCAAAAAGAATCGCCTGAAGATGCGGGAAATCTAAATACAAACGAAGAAAATAACGATTAGAATAGATTTTAATCCGCTTTATTTAAAGCAAGTCTTTAAATAATGTCATTAGCTAAATTCTTTTAATAACTTCAAACTGCGCACGATGATCAATAAATTACTAATGGCCAGCTTAGGCTTGCTTACCCCAACAATAGTCAGTGCAGCTGATCACTTAGCAATGCATTCAAACATCATAAACCTAACTCATCACTGGCTTGGCATTATTTCTGTCTTGATTTTTTTTCTCGCTTATCTGGCGGTGATGACTGAAGAATTCACGCACCTGCAAAAATCTAAACCAGTGATGTTGGCTGCGGGCATAATTTGGGCGATGATTGCTTGGTATTACCAAACACAAGGGTTGCCTGATATCACCGCAGAGGCGCTGCGCAACAATTTGCTTGAATACGCTGAGCTTATGTTATTTTTAATTGTTGCCATGACTTACATAAACGCAATGAATGAACGCAATGTTTTTGAAGCGCTTCGGACTTGGCTGATTCGTAAAGGATTGGGTTACCGTGCGCTGTTTTGGGTGACAGGAACATTAGCATTTTTCATTTCTCCGGTTGCTGACAATCTGACAACAGCCTTATTGATGTCAGCCGTGATAATGGCGGTAGGTGGCAGCAATAAGCAGTTTGTGCTGCTTTCTTGTATCAACTTAGTAGTCGCGGCAAATGCTGGTGGCGCTTACAGCCCATTTGGTGACATTACAACCCTCATGGTTTGGCAGAAAAATATTCATGCGACTAATGGCATGGTAGATTTCTGGGTATTCTTTAGCTTATTTATACCAGCTTTAATTAACTGGCTTGTGCCTGCTGCTTTTATGCACTTTGCTGTTCCAAACGAAAAACCCAAAGGACGTAGCGAACAAATCCCTCTGCGGCGCGGTGCATTGCAGATTGTCGCTTTATTCTTACTTACAATTATGATGGCAGTGTTATTCCATAGTATTTTAAATCTCCCTCCCGTCATGGGCATGCTCACAGGCCTGAGCTTATTGATGTTCCTAAGCTATTACTTAAAATTTAAAGGCGAGAACACGCATATTAATGTTGAAAGTGCAGATGAAAGTGGCAACTTAGTGCCTTATGACATTTATCGCAAAGTAGCCCAAGCGGAATGGGATACGCTGTTCTTTTTTTATGGCGTTGTGATGTGTGTAGGCGGTTTAGGATTTCTTGGCTATCTTACATTAATCTCTCAAGCGCTATATGGCGGCTTAGGGGCCAGCAACGCAAACATTATCATCGGTTTGATATCTGCTATCGTTGACAATATTCCGGTGATGTTTGCCGTGCTCACCATGATGCCAGATATGTCAATTGGACAGTGGATGTTAGTCACATTAACTGCAGGCGTTGGCGGCTCATTACTATCGATAGGTTCTGCTGCTGGAGTTGCGTTGATGGGTCAAGCACGTGGTACTTATACATTCTTTGGTCATCTTAAATGGACGCCAGTGATCGCGTTGGGCTATATAGCCAGTATTGCAACGCACTTATTACTCAACAAACATTTATTTTAAAAAAGCCTGCATCAGGCAGGCTTCTAAGGTATTGGACTTTTGCAAGAAGTAACTCTAACGTAAAAAATCATAAATTTCACCCTCGCACAAGGGAATCCGATTAAGTGAATAATTGAAGCGGATTCCAACATGTGCGGGAATGAGGATTTAAGTCTGCCATTTTTTTCATGAGAAGCTACTCTTAGCTACCATATTGCTATATTTTAGGGTCAATAAAATTTTCGAAGGTTTTAACTGCAACGCTATAGTATTAGCGCTGATTCAATGCCACAGTTGTTTTAGTCAGCGTACCGTTGTGCAAAAACTCTACCTCCACCGTTTGTCCAGCATAGCGTTTAACTGCGGCAAATAAGTCATCCGCTTTAGCTAAAGCAACGTCACCTACTTTAAGTAAGTTATCGCCTTTTACCACACCAGCCTTAGCGGCTGGAGACTCATATATTACGGCAATGATCTTTAAACCGCGGTCGCCTGTGGCTTGTGCATCTTCGTTACTTTCCGCTTTAACCAATTTAATCACATGCACACCGAGTAAAGGCATAGGCAATTTAGCCCAAAAGCTCGCGTAATATTGATACTGAATAGGCTCCTCAACTAAATCTTTAGCATCAATTTCACCACCACTTTTAGCCGCTTCCTTGATCAACTCCAGCTTGCCGTGCGGCGTTTTGGTTGAACCATATTTACTATAAATAAGCACAGTATCGGCTTTGATATTTTTGCCGTGTTGCAAGGCCCAATCTGCAGGCGCCGTTGTCCCGTCAAAGCCTGATGAGCCCATCATATCGTAACCTTTTTCCAGCATACTGATATTGTCATCGTCTTTATGATTACTTACAAAAATCTTAGTTTCAGGGTTAGCCTCTTGTGATTTCAGATGATAACCATTTTGTTCCTTATAGTTTTTAGCATACAAGTTAACACCAGCAACATTCGCTTCAGCGGCATGTAATTGCGTCGCAATAAGCGCTGTACCTAAGCTAAGCAAGCCCAAGAGCATTAATGCTGTGGTGATTTTTTTAGTGGTCAGCATTTTTGCGTCACTTGCATTTTTGTTTTTAGAATAATGTGTATTAGGCACCATGAAAAATTCCTTTAATGTCGGTAATGGTATTATTAAGGCTTACAGTTTAACTACGACAAACGAATGACAAAAGAATTCACTAAAATTGGTTTAGTTTCAATTAGCGATCGCGCAAGTAGCGGCATTTATGAAGATTTAGGCATTCCAACCCTAAAAAAATGGCTCGATAATGCGCTTACAAGTCCGGTGCAATATGTCGCACGATTAATTGCCGATGAACAATCTGACATTGAATCTACCCTGATAGATCTAGTCGACCAAGAAGGCTGTGATTTAATTTTAACCACCGGCGGTACCGGCCCAGCTTTGCGCGACGTTACGCCGGAAGCCACGTTAGCGGTTGCTGATAAGGAAATGCCCGGCTTTGGTGAGCAAATGCGCCAAATTAGTTTAAACTTTGTGCCAACAGCTATTTTATCTAGGCAAGTCGCAGTAATACGCAAGCAATGTTTAATCATCAATTTACCAGGCCAACCAAAAGCCATTGCGCAGACGCTAGAAGGCTTAAAAGATGAAGCTGGCGTAGTAAAAGTTCACGGTATATTTGCCGCAGTCCCTTATTGCTTAGACTTATTAGCCACAGCAGAACGGGCGATGCCATACCTTGAAACCAATAAAACGATCATACTAGCCTTCAGACCAAAAACTGCCATTAAAACTACAGTCTAAATATTAAACAAAAACCGGCATGTCAGAATTCAACTTAATCAAACAGCATTTCACCCGCCCTACCCGCCATACTAATCTTGGCGTAGGCGATGATGCGGCTTTAATCAGCATCAGTGCAGGCATGGAGTTGGCGATATCTGCCGATATGCTAGTTGCAGGCACACACTTTTTTGCAGATGCGGATCCTTATCACATAGGCTGGAAATCGCTGGCGGTTAATGTATCGGATATGGCGGCTATGGGCGCAAAGCCAAAGTGGGCAACACTGGCGATTGCATTACCAAACAACGACACACAATGGCTTAGTGAATTTTCACGTGGGTTTTTTGCTTGCGCGGCTGAGTTTGATGTCGATTTAATCGGCGGCGACACCACACGTGGGCCGTTAAATATTTGCGTACAAATAATGGGCGAAGTGCCAAGTGGAAAAGCAATTAAACGCAGTGACGCAAAAGCTTCTGATGATATTTGGGTCAGTGGTTTATTGGGTAATGCCGCTCTAGCTTTAGCACATATGCAAAAAAAACTAACCCTTACAGCCCAGGCTTTTTCCGCCTGCGCGCCAGCCTTACACCGCCCGCAAGCAAGAGTCACTTTAGGCCTTGCCCTGCTTGGCATTGCCAATAGCGCAATAGATATTTCAGATGGATTATTAGCCGACCTAGGGCATATTTTACAAGCTTCAAACGTAGGCGCGACGCTTCAGCTAAGCCAGATTCCACATTCTGAATATTGCGACTTTTCGACTTTGCATAATCAAGAAATCATTAAGCTATTATTGGCAGGTGGTGACGATTACGAACTATGTTTTACTGCGCCAGCTGAAAAACGTGCAGAAATTCTAGCGCTCAGCCAGAAGTTGGCCTTATCATTAAGCTGCATAGGCCAGATTACTAATGAGACTGGTGTTGTTGTGCATGGTTTAAATGATGAAATTTTGGATATTAAGGAAACTGGTTTTGACCACTTCAACTAAGCCACCCAAGAAAACCATGGTAACCAAAACTAAAACACCTAATTTGCGATTTTTATTGCAGCATCCGGCGCATCTATTTGGCCTTGGGTTTGGTAGCGGTCTCGCCCAAAAAGCCCCTGGCACATTTGGCACTATGGTTGGTTTGCCACTATTTTGGCTAATTTCTATTTACACCATGCCTACCCAACTGATTATTATCAGCGCTTTATTTTTAGTCGGTATTTATTTTTGCGAGGTTACAGGCAAAGCTTTGGGCGTTTCAGATCATGGCGGCATAGTGTGGGATGAAATTGTCGCCATGATGTTGGTACTAGTTTTTACGCCTAACCAATGGCAATGGTGGCTAGCTGCCTTTTTGTTATTTCGCTTATTCGACATTTGGAAACCGTTCCCGATTCGCCAATGTGACGCTAAACTCAAAAATGGTTTCGGCGTAATGTTTGATGATTTACTTGCAGCGATTTATGCAATTATTGCTTTGAAAGTACTTATATGGCTAACGATACAAACTCAACTACAAGCAATCTAGCACTAGAAGCGCTAGCGACTAAACTGGGCGCCGCCTTAAAGGCTAAAGATTACATGCTAGCCTTGGCGGAATCTTGCACTGGCGGCTTAGTAGCGCAGGCCGTTACCAGCGTAGCTGGAAGTTCAGCTTGGTTTGATCGCGGCTTTATCACATACAGCAATCTAGCCAAAATTGAGATGCTAACTGTAGCCGAACAAACTTTGGTGAAATTTGGTGCTGTGAGCGAAGAAACCGCCTTAGAAATGGCACTTGGTGCCCTAAAAAATAGTCAGGCACATATTTCTGGCAGTATTACCGGCATTGCTGGCCCTGATGGCGGAACGACAGACAAGCCAGTCGGCACTGTATGTTTTGCTTGGGCAGAAGTTGGCAATCCAGCACAAGCGATTACGGCTAAATTTAGCGGTAACCGAGATGAAATTCGCCAGCAAGCCGCAACCACCATCATGACTAAGCTTATCGAACGGTTAAATCAGCAGTGAATATATGGACAATTCACGAGCTATAGCGATGTTGCCTATAGATTTAATCATACAAAACTAGGCCTGAAAAATTTAATCTACAAGAGTAATTAGCAAATACTGTCATGATCTATGACTAAGCGCTAAATATTAGTGCTATTTTCACATATAAATACCTTTGCATTACTCATTGTTTCGCTTACCTTAATTGCTAAATTATGGAATAATTAGCAGTTAATCAAGCTATTCTAAATCAAAGGTAAAACCCATGGATGACAATAAAAACAAAGCACTTGCCGCCGCACTAGCGCAAATTGAAAAACAGTTTGGCAAGGGCTCCATCATGCGCATGGGTGATAGCAATATTGGCGATGACATTCAAGCCGTTTCTACTGGTTCATTAGGTTTAGACATTGCATTAGGCATAGGCGGATTGCCGCGTGGTCGTGTGGTTGAAATCTA
>Ga0194085_1174_pt1 | contig 11844 bp, 12 predicted proteins | sample LauGreSp1BDMLBSN_2_FD_133655 | JGI IMG/M metagenome (GOLD analysis project Ga0194085, IMG submission 133655) | reverse complement strand
TGATCCGCAAAGGCGTGGCTAGCTTTGTTAGCGATGCGCAAACGGCACCTGGTCGCTTTAACTTTTTTGATTATCGCGGCGCTAGTGTGATTGCTGATTATGGTCATAACCCTGATGCGATTTTGGCTTTGGTGGCCGCGGTGGATAGTATTCCTGCAAAAAAACGATTAGTGGTGATTAGTGGTGCGGGCGATAGGCGCGATGTTGATATTAGTCGTCAGACTGAAATTTTAGGCGATGCTTTCGATGAGATTATTTTGTACCAAGACCAATGTCAACGCGGTCGTGCCGATGGCGAGGTATTGAAGCTGCTACAACAAGGCTTGAATAATGCTAAGCGAGCCAAAAAAGTAGATGAAATTACTGGTGAATTTTTAGCGATTGATACCGCACTGGCTAAATTACAGCCAGGTGATTTATGCCTGATTTTAATTGATCAAGTTGATGAAGCACTGGCACATATTGCTCAGCGCGTTGCTGAAAGCTGAGTTTTAATCTAAATATAGCCACTACAAAAAGCCGCATTCGTGCGGTTTTTTGCTTTTTATGCCATTTAAACCCCCTAACATCTTGTTTTCAAATAAAACGAGCGCGTGTGTTTGGTCGCATTGGTTTGGTGTGTGAGGTATAATTTCGTTTTTAGATTTTAGCTATTATTTAACCTATGCCAATATACGATTTTCAATGTAGCAGTTGCGGCCATAAAGCCGAAGTTATGCGCAAAATCAGCGCGGCTAGTGTCGATATTTGTCCAGAATGCGGTGCTGAAACTTTCAGCAAACAATTATCTGCGCCTAGCTTTCAGCTTACTGGCAGTGGTTGGTATGCCACAGACTTTAAAAATGGCGGTGGTAAAGCGCAGACTAAAGATTCATCAAGCGCTTCAGCAGCTAATAAGTCCGAAGGTGACAGCGGAAAAAAGTCTGAAGCAGCATCGTCGCCAGCACCTTGTGCGACGGGCTGCGCTTGCCATTAGTGTTATTCTGAGCGCCATTTGTTATTTAAACTAAATTTTTAAACTGCGATATTTCCAAGCTGTGATAATTTAACCCAAGCCATTTTAAGTCTATGAAAAAATACTTTATTACCGGATTGTTAGTGTTAGTGCCTTTGTTCATTACTGCATGGGTACTTTCTAGCATTATCGGCATGATGGATCAAAGTTTATTTTTGTTGCCAGAAGAGTGGCGACCTAAAGCTTTATTTGGCAGGGACGTGCGCGGCCTAGGCGCTGTGCTCACGCTGTTTATTATTTTTGTCACAGGCTTAATTGCGACCAATTTTTTTGGTAAAAAATTAATTTTACTGTGGGAATACATGTTGGCGCGCGTGCCAGTGGTGAAATCTATTTACGCCAGCGTTAAGCAGGTATCAGATACCTTGTTTTCAGATTCTGGTAATGCATTTCGTCGTGCAGTACTGGTACAATTTCCACGCCAAGGTACTTGGACTATTGCTTTTGTTACTGGCCAACCTGGTGGCGATGTGGTGAACCACTTGCAAGGTGACTTTATCAGTGTTTATGTGCCGACAACCCCCAACCCAACCGGCGGCTATTTTTTGATGTTGCCGCGCGCTGAGGTGGTCGAGCTTAATATGAGCGTGGATGAAGCGCTGAAATATATTATTAGTATGGGCGTTGTGGCGCCTAAGTAATTTTTAGCCATTATTTTTTAATTTTTTTTAATGTAAGAACAAACTATGCGTACACATTACTGCGGTCATTTAAACCGCGAACACATCGGCCAAACTGTTACTTTATGTGGTTGGGCGCATCGTCGTCGTGACCACGGTGGCGTTATTTTTATCGATTTGCGTGACCGTGAAGGTATGGCACAAATTGTAATTAATCCCGATGCGCAAGCTGCTTTTGCCGTTGCCGAATCAGTCCGCAGTGAATATGTGCTTAAAGTGACTTGTGTCGTAAACGCACGCCCAGATGGCGCAGTGAATACTAACTTAGCAACCGGCGAAGTTGAAATGGTTGCGACAGAGATTGAAATTCTCAACGCCTCTCTAACACCGCCGTTTCAATTGGATGATGAAAATTTAACCGAGACGGTACGTCTTCAACATCGTTACATTGACTTACGTCGCCCGGCGATGCAAAAAAACATGATGTTGCGCTACCGTGTGGCTAAAACCCTGCGTGATTATTTAGATACCAGTGGTTTTATTGAAATTGAAACGCCAATGCTGACGCGTTCAACACCTGAAGGCGCGCGTGATTATCTAGTGCCTAGCCGTGTGCATGCGGGCCAGTTTTTTGCTTTGCCGCAATCACCACAGTTATTCAAACAATTGTTAATGGTCTCTGGTTTTGATCGTTATTTCCAAATCACTAAATGCTTCCGTGATGAAGATTTACGTGCAGATCGCCAGCCAGAATTCACCCAGGTCGACATTGAAACATCATTCATGACTGAAAATCAGATCATGGATCTTGTTGAAGAAATGATCCGTCAAATGCTTAAATCAGTGCAAAACGTAGATTTGCCAGCCGCATTTCCACGTATGTCCTTCCATGAAGCGATGACGCGTTACGGTTCAGATAAACCGGATATGCGCGTGACATTAGAAATCACTGAACTTTCAGATGTCATGAAAGACGTAGATTTTAAAGTATTCGCAGGCGCAGCTAATATGGCTGGTGGCCGTGTTGCCGCTTTGCGTGTACCAGGTGGCGCGGCAATCGCTCGTAGCGAGATTGATGCTTACACGGAATTTGTAAAAATATACGGCGCAAAAGGTCTGGCTTATATCAAAATTAATGATGTGACTAAATTGAATGAAGAAGGCCTACAAAGCCCAATCGTAAAAAATATTCACGTGACTGCATTGCAAGCGATTATTGATCGTACCGGTGCGCAAAATGGTGACATCATATTCTTTGGTGCAGATAAAACTAAAGTGGTGAACGAAGCGCTAGGCGCTTTACGTCTTAAAGTGGGTCACGATAAAGGCCATGTAGATGGTCGTGCGTGGGCGCCGTTGTGGGTGGTGGATTTCCCAATGTTTGAGCACGATGAAGAAAATGATAGATGGGCAGCTTTGCATCATCCGTTCACTGCACCAAAAGATGGCCACGAAGATTTGCTAGTTTCTAACCCAGGTGCTGCGCTTTCAAAAGCTTACGACATGGTATTAAATGGCTGGGAAGTGGGCGGTGGTTCTGTGCGTATTCACAAACAAGACATTCAATCAAAAGTGTTTGATGCACTTAAAATCAGTAAAGAAGAAGCCCAAGAGAAATTTGGTTTCTTACTAGAGGCCTTGCAATACGGCGCACCTCCACATGGTGGCCTAGCGTTTGGTTTGGATCGTTTGGTTACATTGATGACTGGTGCTGAATCTATTCGTGACGTAATTGCTTTCCCTAAAACGCAGCGTGCCCAGTGTTTATTGACGAATGCACCTAACGAAGTGGATGAAAAACAATTGCGTGAGTTGCATATTCGCGTTCGCTCGCAGAATCCAGCTGCATAACATGAATTCGCTTGCGCTAACTTTGTTGCGCCCTCTTGCCGACCTTAATGTAAGGTCTGTGAGGGCGCGCTAAGTTAGCGTAGTGTGATTTTAATTTCTGAAATGCAATAAAAGTACTAATTTTTACATCTTAGTCATGCCCATAAAATCCCTAATCCGCACTATTCCGCATTACCCTAAGCACGGCATTCAGTTTCGCGACATTACTACTTTATTGAAAGATCCAATCGGCTTTCATATGGTGATTGATGCGCTCGCCCATCATTACGCTAATCAAAAAGTAGATAAAATTGCGGGTATTGAGGCGCGCGGTTTTATCATAGGGGCGGCATTGGCATACAAGCTGGGCGTCGGTTTTGTGCCTATTCGAAAATCCGGGAAGTTGCCTGCCGAAACTATAGGCCACGATTATTTATTAGAGTATGGCGCGGATCGCGTCGAAATTCATGTCGATGCGATTACCCCTGGCGAACAGATATTACTCGTAGACGATTTGCTTGCGACTGGAGGTACGGCAGAAGCCGCTGCGGTGCTAATTCAGAAGCTGGGCGGCCTGGTAATAGCTTGTGCTTTTGTGATTGATTTGCCAGATTTGGGCGGTTCAAAGCGGTTAGCTGATATTGGACTGCAAACTTTTAGTTTATGTGAGTTTGATGGTGAATAATATTGTTCTGATTGTAGCTAAATTAAGCGTACGATTAATTTAATCGGCGCTACTAACATATACTTCACTTAAGGTTACAATAAAATTATGCCAGTTACCGAAATTAACCATTACAACCTGCGTGCTCCGCGTGATGTGATGCATGTGTTAAAAGATTTTTACTGCAATATTGTCGGCCTAGAAGAAGGCCCGCGTGCTGGTTTTGCTAGTTATGGTTTTTGGTTATACATAGGCAATAACGATGTATTGCATCTTGCAGAATATAGGGGGGAAGGTGTGCCGTTGACCAATGTCACGACTACCTTTGATCATGTGTCATTTACTTGCACTGATATGCCTGCGATGGAAGCGCATTTAAAGGCCAATAATGTAACTTACACGACACGTGATATTCCACTGATTAAGGTCAAGCAGATTAACTTTAAAGATCCAGTCGGTAACGGCATAGAGCTGAATTTTAATATGTGATCTTTGTCCAATTTTATTACCTTAAAAATCGATAAATAGTTTTATGTAAATATTCCTAGGCAAATTAACTATGCGGCTTACTATTTAAAGAATATAGTTATTATTGCAGACCATTAAAAGTTTTGGAGAATGTATGAAATTACATCAATTTATTGCTAGCGCACTGCTTGGTACAGGGTTGTTCTCGACCATGAATACGATGGCTTTTGCTGAGCCGGATGCAAAAATTTGGCCAGTAGTTAAAGAAGCTTTTTTTGCACAGCGAGATATTCAAGACGCCGATTTTATTAAAATTGAAGCGCCGCGTCGTGCGGAAAGTGGCGCACAAGTGCCGGTGACTTACAGTATTGATAATGCCGCAGCAAAAGGCGTGGTCATTAAAAAGTTGTATGCAATTGTGGATGCGAATCCTATACCGCTAACCGCGACTTATCATTTAACAGACATGCTTGGTAACTTTCAAATGTCTACCCGTGTACGTTTTGAAACGGATTCCTTTGTACATATTATTGGCGAAACCGCTGATGGCAAGTTATATATGGCGACCCGTGAGATTCGTGCGGCAGGTGGTTGCGGCGGTACGGTTGATGGCGATGACGCGGTGATTCGAGCGGCTGCCGGTAGAATCAAATTAAAAGTGGAAGATCCAGTTAAAGTGGGTAGCGCGACATCTACCATTTTTAATATCAGACACCCAATGCGTACAGGCTTGCAGCGTGATTTAGTTTCGCAAGGTTATGTGCCTGCCTTTTATATTAATCATGCTAAATTTACCTTTAATGGTAAACCTGTATTGACCATAGATGTGGGCGTAGGAACGTCTGAGGATCCATATTTCAAGTTTAACTTTGTGCCAGATGCAGCAGGTACATTAGAAGTGAATGCTACAGATAACGAAGGAAAAGCCTTTGTGCAACAAGTGGATGTAAAAAGCTAATATTTTTGCTGTGATGAAAGGCCTCCGATTTTTATCGGGGGCCTTTTTATTTGGTGCAGTGCTAAAATCACTCTCGAAGCTTAATGTTTAACAGCAATACTTTAGACTTACATTTGCAAATTAGGGAAGAAAAATATGAAAAGCTACCGTAAAGAACTTTGGTTTAATCCACCGACTCGCGTGGCATTTATTCGCATTACCGAACAAGTCAACGAATGCTTGCGTGAAAGTGGCATTAAAGAGGGCTTGGTATTAATTAATGCGATGCATATTACCGCTAGCGTATTTATTAACGATGATGAGCGTGGTTTGCATCACGATTACACGCAGTGGCTAGAAAAGCTTGCGCCACATGAGCCTGTCAACAGTTATCGTCACAATGATACTGGTGAGGATAATGCCGATGCACACATGAAACGTCAGTTGATGGGGCGTGAAGTGGTAGTGGCGATTACCGAAGGTCGATTAGACTTTGGGCCGTGGGAACAGATTTTCTACGGCGAGTTTGATGGTAGGCGTAAAAAACGCGTGTTAGTTAAAATTATTGGTGATTAACTGATACACATCAAAGCTGGCTAGCGGGCTGTTTGGTATTGTTCGCACCATTATTCTAAGCATTTGGCTTGGATTTTTTGAGTGCATGACTGATGAATAGCCCTGAATTACTAGCCCCAGCGGGCGATTTAGACCGTATGCGTACCGCGTTTGATTATGGTGCAGATGCGATTTATGCCGGTCAACCGCGTTATAGCCTGCGCGCACGAAATAACGATTTTACAATGGCGAATCTCGACATTGGCATTAAAGAAGCGCACGCACGTGGTAAAAAGTTTTTTGTGGCGAGTAATATTTCACCGCATAACGCCAAGGTTAAAACCTATATGGCGGATATGGCGCCTGTAATCGCCATGCAACCTGATGCGCTCATTATGTCTGACCCTGGCCTAATTATGATGGTGCGCGAAAAGTGGCCAGATATGCCTGTGCATCTTTCTGTGCAAGCTAATACAGTAAATTTTGCTACGGTAAAGTTTTGGCAAGCGCTAGGTTTGAAACGGGTGATTTTATCGCGTGAATTATCTTTAGATGAAATCGAAGAAATCCGTCAGCTTTGTCCGGAAATTGAATTGGAAGTGTTTGTTCACGGTGCGCTGTGTATTGCTTATTCTGGCCGCTGTTTGCTTTCTGGTTATTTTAATCAGCGTGACCCTAACCAAGGCACTTGTACCAACAGCTGCCGCTGGGATTACAAAGTGCATGATGCTAAAGAAGATGTTGCTGGAGTGATTCGCGAAGCCGAAGGCGTTATTAGCCTAGCAGAGTTTGATTTTCAAGCCGAGATGGAAAAATCCAGCCTGTCTGGTTGCGGTAGTTTGCCTCGCCATCCTTTGGCAGATAACGTTTATCTGATTGAAGAAAAAGGTCGGCCGGGTGAGTTATTGCCAATATTGGAAGATGAGCATGGCACTTACATTATGAACAGCAAAGATCTACGTGCGATTGAGCATGTAGAACGGCTGGTTAAAATGGGCGTACATTCGCTAAAAATTGAAGGCCGCACCAAGTCGCGTTATTATGTGGCGCGCACTTGCCAAAACTATCGTAAGGCGATTGATGATGCGGTTGCCGGTCGCCCCTTTGATTGGAATTTACTGGGTGATTTAGAAAATCTAGCCAACCGCGGTTATACCGATGGCTTTTATCAGCGTCATCACACGGCCGAGCATCAAAATTACAAGCAAGGTTATTCAATCTCAAATCGTAGTTTATATGTCGGCGATGTGGTCGCTTATGATGCTAAAACAGGCTTGGCTGATATCGAAGCGCGCAACAAGTTTGGCGTAGGCGATCGTCTGCAAATTATCCATCCATCAGGAAATTCAGAAATTTTGGTTGAACACTTGTTTAATAGAAAAGGCGAGAATGTGCAAGAAGCCTCAGGCAGTGGGCATTTTGTCCGTTTACCAATTGCGGCCAAAGATCTTAATAATGCGATGGTGGCTAAGTATTTAACATTAGTAGCGTAAATTAAATAACAAATTAAATAGTCAATATATATTAAATACATTAATATGTTGGGCAATAAAAAAGAGAGCAATTGCTCTCTTTTTTATTGTGCTGCATTGAACAAATTACTTGTTCATTACGTACATAGTTACTTCAAAGCCAAAACGCATTTCTGTTGCTGCTGGTGTAGTCCACATAATAAATCTCCTGGTATTAATTAAATTATTTTTCACTACAAACATCTAACTTTTTTACTTAATCGTTGTTTGTTTGCGTGAATGAATTATGCGCCACTCCCTAAGTTCTACTCTATCGTAATCCATTAATAGGCTTTAGTTATTATCATTAGCTCAAGCTCATTAAATAGCTAGGGTATGAGTTTGGCTTGATCTCTTGCTTCAGTTGATAGTGGCTGCTTAAGTAAAGCTATTTAAATAATAAGGTTGACATTGTAAATGATAATGATTATCATTTACTTCAATGATTAAATCTAACAAAATAAATAGTACCAAATCGCTAATGCCCACGGTGGCATCAGCTTTTGTCGATTTAAATGAAAGCCGTGAAGAATTGAATGAAAAATTGACCAGTGAAGTGATGTTTTGTGGCAAGAAGATGTTAGTAATTAAGCATGCTGGAGAGGAGTATCAGCTACGCCTGACTAATCAAAATAAGTTGATACTAACCAAGTAAATGATGGTTCTTAGTCAACTTCTTAATAAGTTAGATGCTAGCCGACAACATTTATTGTCAATTGGCCTAGTCATATTTGTGCATATGATTATTTTATATAGTCTGATTGCCGCTAATAGAACATTACCGATTGTAAAAGAATCAATAGCGCCAATGATGGCAAGTTTAGTCATGCTTAATAAAGAAAGACCTAGTTTAATAAATAAAGTTAATCAGCAAAAAATACCAAAAGAAACAGTTAAGCGTACACATAAAATTGAGTCTAAACCCGTGGAAGTGTCTGAAATTGCAATACCTAACACTGTTGCTGAAGAAAAGCTTAAGCCGTCGGCAGAAATCTCCGAGACACGCTCTGTGGAATTAGAGTCAGAAAAATCTGTACCAGTAAATCGGATCTTAGCAACAAAGCTTGAAGCCGAGCAGGCAACGACCTTAGTAAAAGAGTTAGCAATAGAGCCGCCAAGATTTGGCGCGGCATATTTAAACAATCCTGCACCAGAGTATCCAGCGACGTCTAGGCGATTGAGTGAACAAGGCATCGTACTGCTACGCGTTTTGGTGTCCTTAAGTGGGCAAGCTGAAAGTGTACAGATTGAAAATAGCAGCGGCTGTAGCCGGTTAGATCAGGCTGCCTTAAAGGCTGTGAAGTTGTGGAGTTTTATTCCAGCGAAACGCAACAATCAGCCACTGAGCGCTTATGTTTTAGTGCCGGTTAGGTTTTCGCTGACAGGTTAAACGGTCAATAATTATTAAAATTAAATAAGCATTAAAAGGAGATAAGAATGCAAAAAGGATATGAATTCAATAGCCTGGATTTTATTGCGGCAGGTGGTGTGGTCTCAATGTCAGTGGCGATAATCTTGTTGCTGATGTCAATTGCAAGCTGGTATTTGATCGTGACAAAAAGTTTGTTAGCTTGGCGTTTACGTATAACCTTTAGAACCTATATTCAAGAATTTTGGAGTAAAGAAAAGTTATCAAACCGAAGTAATTTCTCTGGCACAATCGAACCAGATGACCATGCTTTAGCGCGCTTAGCGAAACTGGCATTCGCTGCCAGTGAGCATTATCAATTGTATGAAGCTAAAAAAACCGGAACAGTGGGACATGACGAATTTGTAGCACGAGCGATGAACCGTACTATTGCGGATGAAAGCGCAAAAATGGAAAGCGGCTTAACGATCCTAGCTTCGGTTGGAAGTGTGTCGCCATTTGTTGGGCTATTCGGCACGGTTTGGGGCATTTATCACGCACTCGCCAGTATTAGCTTAAGTGGTCAGGCTACCTTAGATAAAGTCGCTGGCCCAGTTGGCGAAGCGCTCATTATGACTGCGCTAGGGCTGGCGGTCGCAATACCAGCGGTACTGGCGTATAACGCAATTGTGCGCAGTAATCGCATGATAGTCAGCCAAATTGAAAGTTTTGGTTATGATCTACATAATTTGCTAATCACCGGTGCAGTGATTAATCCTAAGGCGAATCTTAAGGCAGCTATTCCACCAAAAGAACGTTTACATGCAGTTGAGGTGTCAGCATGATAGGTAGCGGGAAAGGCGCTGTGACAGGCAGTCATACAGCCCCAATGTCGGAAATTAACACCACACCATTAGTGGATGTAATGTTGGTGTTGTTGGTGATTTTCATTATCACCGCACCATTGCTGACTCATGCCGTAAAAATAGATTTGCCGCAAGCTAGCAGTCAACTATTAGCCGATAAACCTGAGATTATTTCATTGGCCATTAATGGTGCAGGCGCTATGTATTGGAATGATATGCCAATGGCGAAAAGTGAATTGAAAGCAAAGTTGCTAGAGAATGCGAATAAAAAACCGCAGCCAGAGTTACAAATACGTGCCGACAAAGAAACGCGTTATCAAGTTTTGGCGGAAATAATGGCCGAGGCGCAGAACACCGGCATAACAAAAGTGGGCTTTGTGAGTGAACCAAAATCAAACCAGTAATGTTTCAGATATGAATTGAGAAACTTAGAAATGTTTAAATAAACAACGCAACAAGCAAGCCACCGCAAATCATCGCCTTTAGCCAGCTAATTTTATAATCAAATAAATAGTTAAATAAAAGGCTAAAGATGAAAGCATTGCATTACCGAAAATTAAGCCCCTTATCGATGGGCGTTGCCATGCTATTTACCATAGCGCCTGCAAGCTTAATAGCCGCAGAAATAACACAATCAGAAATTCCTCAATCTAAGCTGGCTAAACAGTCAGCAGAAGAGCATGCAAACGAACAAACGTTAGCAACCGTTAATGTTACTAGTATTAAGCCAAACGAAGTTGTTGATGGCTATCAAGCAACCAAGACGCGCGTAGGTAAAGTATTGCAAGATCCGCACGATATTCCGCAAGCTATTACCACGGTAACGCACAGCCTGATGCATGATCAGCAAGTCGGTACGTTAAAAGAAGCTTTGCGCAATGTTGCTGGCCTTACTTTTAATGCGGCTGAAGGTGGGCGTTCTGGTGATAATATGAATTTACGAGGCTTTTACACCTTTGGCGATATTTATTTAGATGGCATTCGTGACACTGCGCAATACAACCGCGAGACTTTTAATTTAGAGCAAGTCGATGTGTTGCGCGGCTCTGCGGCTATGTTGTTTGGTCGCGGTCAGGCCGGCGGAGTGATTAATCAGGTTTCCAAAACCCCCAAACTTAAGGATGAAAACACTATTTCTGGTAGCGTTGGTAGTTACGATTATCAACAATTTACCGGTGATTTTAATAAAAAATTAGGTGATACCACGGCTGTTCGTATCAATATCATGGATAGAACAGAAGAGACTTATCGTAAGAATCCCACTAATGGGGATCGTCCAGAGTTGAATCGAGCCGGTATTGCGGTCAGTCTAGGTACTGGTATTGGAACGGAAAATGCGTTTTTATTAAGTCATATTTACACCAAAACGCGGGATGTGCCAGATTTCGGGGTTTCATTTTTGAATAAACGCCCGATCAATACGGTAGCCATTAACGATAAAACGTTTTATGGCGGATCTAAAAACTTTGATGATAGCGATACCAATGTTACTACTGGTACATTTACGCATCAGTTTTCAGCCAATACCGAGTGGCGTACACAAATTAGGCATGCTGAGTATGCGCGCCAATATTGGGCTAAAACGCCCAGCGCGTCTTTGTTGCCGCAGGCTAATTACAGTGTAGGCGGTAACGTAACGCGAGCCATGGACTACAAGACAGATACCTTGCAATCTGACTTCAATACCAGACTTGAACTAGCCGGTATGAAGCATCAAGTATTAGCCGGCTTTGAATATATGAAAGAGGACTCCACGCGCACCAGTTTGTTGGCGTTAAATCCTAATACTGACATGCCTTTTACCGGTAGCCAAAGTGCAAGCGTCGATGGCGTTTATTACGATAAAAATAGGCTGTCTAGTGCCAATCCAACCACGTTTACTGCCGATAACTTTGCGGTTTACGCCCAGGACACGATTACCTTGGTGCCCAAATGGGATGTGTTAGTCGGTGTACGTCGCGACGAAATGAAAGCAAATTACTCTAGCGCTACCTCGCCGCAACTTAATTATGGCGAGAACAGTTATCGTA
>Ga0194085_1081_pt1 | contig 12053 bp, 11 predicted proteins | sample LauGreSp1BDMLBSN_2_FD_133655 | JGI IMG/M metagenome (GOLD analysis project Ga0194085, IMG submission 133655) | reverse complement strand
AAAGATAGTAACTCTACATAACGCCACATCAACTCATCTGAGATGGACATGATTTTAGCGAAAATGACTTCTGGCGCTTCAGCGATACCTATATAGTTGCCTAGGGATTTCGACATTTTATTCACACCATCCAAACCCTCTAGCAAAGGCATGGTCAAGACACACTGCTGTGACGCGCCCGCTTGCTTTTGTAGCTCACGGCCCATTAGCAAGTTAAATTTTTGATCTGTGCCGCCCAATTCAACATCGGCTTTTAGTGCAACTGAATCATAGCCTTGAAGTAATGGGTATAAAAACTCATGAATCGCAATTGGTTGGTTTGATTTATAGCGCTTAGAAAAATCATCACGCTCCAACATACGAGCAACCGTATGGCTGGCTGCAAGCTTTAACATGCCCGCCGCACCTAACTCATTAAGCCATTTTGAATTAAATACAACTTCCGTTTGCTCTGGTTTTAGTATTTTGAATACTTGCGCAGTATAAGACTTCGCGTTTTCTGCTACTTGCTCAGCCGTTAGCGGAGGCCGCGTGGTACTTTTGCCGGTTGGATCACCAATCATGCCGGTAAAGTCACCTATCAAAAACAAAATATGGTGGCCTAGTTCTTGAAATTGACGTAATTTATTAATGAGGACGGTGTGGCCTAAATGTAGATCTGGCGCAGTTGGGTCAAAGCCAGCTTTGATTCTTAGAGGTTGGCCAGACTTAATACTTAGGCGTAGCTTTTCGACTAATTCAGCTTCAATTAGAAGCTCATCAGCGCCACGTTTAATGACTGCAAGCTGTTGCTGTATGTTGACATCAATATCGTCTGTATTCAATTTTACTTCCTTAGCATTTCTTAAAACTGGTTAACTTAAAATCGGTCATTTAGTTGATTGAATTGAGTATTCTGTTAAAATCTGCAATCGCATCAATCTAAAATAAAGGTCAGCCCGTGTCTATTTACGAGCCCATTCAACCTCAAGCTATGCATAATAAACTCGCTGTAGCGGATGCATCTCAGAATACTATTTTAACGCAAAATGCCAATAAAGCTGAGCGTAAGCTCAAATTACGCTGGATTTTGGCAATCTCTTGCTTACCTTTATTTGGCATATATGCTGCATTTGGTATTGCCCCACAATCATTAACTGGCAATATTACGACTGCAACTGTGATAGAAGAAATAGCCTTGCCAGAATCGATAGATTTAACTATCGCTGCTGCCGATACACACTTTTGGTATAAAGATCGTGTGCGCCGCGATGATACTTTAAACAACTTGTTGTCACGCTTAAACGTGAATAATCAAGCCGCGATTAATTTTATTCGTAATGACAGCGTTGCAAGCGCAATGGCAAACGCACTAAAACCAGGACATGACATTGAGGCGCAGTCTGATAGTGATGGCAATCTAATTTCGCTTGAATATCAATTGGAATCAGACCAGTTTATTAACGTTAAACAAAGTGCGACTGGGTATATTGCGACCAAGATTACTCATCAGCTTGAAAATCGGCCTATTCTAAAATCCGCAGTCATTAAAAGCTCTTTGTTTGCCGCTACCGATGACGCTAACATTCCTGATTACATCGCCATACAAGTGGCCGAGATGTTTGAAAGTGAAATTGACTTTAATTCAGACCTGCGTAAAGGTGATCATTTCAATGTGATTTATGAAGGCAGCTATGATCAAGGCGCCCTACTTAAAACCGGTGATGTACTTTCTGCTGAATTCGTCAATAACGGCAAAACCTACCGCGCAATAGGTTATAGAGATTCTATGAATCAAATGCACTACTACACGCCTGAAGGCAAAAGTTTGCATAAATCGTTTTTACGCTCACCTTTAGAATTTACCCGCGTAAGCTCTGGCTTTAGTTTAGGCCGTTTCCATCCAATTTTACAACGTATGAAAGCGCACAAGGGCGTAGATATGGCAGCGCCTACAGGCACGCGCATCAGAGCTTCGGGGGATGCGATTGTTGCTTTTGTAGGTCAGAAAGGTGGTTATGGCAATGTGATTATGCTCAAGCATAGTAATGGCGTAAGTACCGTCTATGGCCATTTGTCACGCTTTACTGCGGGATTACATGCTGGCGAAAAGGTAGCACAGGGCGATATTATCGGTTTTGTTGGTATGTCCGGTCTCGCGACTGGCCCACATTTGCATTATGAATTTTTGATGAATGGTGATCATCGCGATCCGATGACGGTATCCTTACCTAAAGCTGACCCAATTGCAGCACGCGATAAAGTTAATTTCGATGCTATTAGCCATCAATTAGCGACACAATTGACCTTATTGGCGAACAGTAATATCGCCGCCCTAGATTAATCGTTACTTGCAATAAAAAATTAAGGCTCTTATGGCTGATGCGCTATTTATCGGACTGATGTCTGGCACCAGCCTTGATGGTATAGATGTCGCTTTAGTGGCTTTTACTCAGGATGAGCTGGATAACAGCCAGCAGGTACCGAAGGTATTACACACGCATTTTCTCGCTTATCCGCAATCGCTACGCAAGCAAATTTTAGCCCTGCAGCATCCTACCGATAATGAACTAGAAACAACCGCGCTAATGGCCAACACGCTAGCTAAACTCTATGCTAAAGCGGTCAATCAATTACTAGCAATCAATCAAATCAACGCAGAAAAAATTACGGCTATAGGATGTCATGGTCAAACCATTCGACACCAGCCAGAACAGCAGTTTACCCTACAGATTGGCAATGCCGCCTTACTAGCAGAACTCACAAACATTACGGTAGTAGCAGATTTTCGTAGCCGCGATATTGCCGCTGGCGGGCAAGGTGCGCCCTTAGTGCCAGCATTTCATCAGGCAGTATTTGCTAGTCGACATGAAAATCGCGCATTAATCAATATAGGCGGAATTGCCAATATTACTTTTCTGGCCAAAACTGGCGCGACTTCAGCTAATTCTAGCGATGTACTAGGCTTTGACTCTGGCCCAGGTAATATGTTGTTAGACGCATGGATTATGCGACATAAAGACTTAGCCTATGATGCCGACGGCGCATGGGCGGCTAGCGGACAAGTCATTGCGCCATTGTTGATGTCGATGCTGGCTGAACCCTACTTCGCCATGCCACCACCCAAAAGCACCGGACGCGATTTATTTAATGAGTCATGGCTTGACCAAAAATTATCTGGCCAAAATTACCGAGCACAAGATGTTGCGCGCACATTGGTAGAGCTGACAGCCCAGACCATTCATCATGCCTTGCTTGACTATTGCGGCATGGTAGATAGCATACATTTATGTGGTGGCGGTGCGCGTAACACCCTGCTTAAAGATTGCCTGCAATCCATGCTTACTCATACCAAAGTTGAAACCACTGCAGCACTTGGTGTTGGCGTAGACTGGGTTGAAGCCATTGCCTTTGCTTGGCTGGCCAAACAATGTTTACATCAACAACCGGCTAATTTACCTCAAGTGACTGGCGCAAAAAGCGCACGTATTTTGGGCGCTATCTACCAACGTTAGTTTATCCACGCATATATTTAAAAATGTGACTTAAGTGCAATCACATAATGGCTGCCTTCACGTATAATTAATTTTAAGTTTACAATTAATCCCTAACACTAACTGTTAAGACCTCAATCATGAATAAACCAACTAAAGCCACCATTACTTTTGATAATGGTGCAGCACCTATTGAATTGCCGATACTTTCTGGCAGTCTTGGCACTGACGTGATTGACATACGGAGCCTAGGCAAACATGGCGTATTCACTTACGACCCGGGATTTATGTCCACTGCGGCTTGCAACTCAAGCATCACCTTTATAGATGGCGAGAAAGGGCTACTTTACTACCGTGGCTACCCTATCGAGCAACTAGCAGAACATTGCAATTTTATGGAAGTCTCCTACCTATTGCTTCATGGCGAACTTCCAAATGCTTTAGAAAAACAGCAGTTTACCGACACTATCAGCGGTAGCACCATGTTACATGACCAGCTTAGCAATATTTTTAGAGGTTTCAGGCGCGATGCTCATCCGATGGCGGTAATGGTTGGTGTTGTAGGTTCGCTATCTGCCTTCTATTTCGATGCCATGGATATTCGTGATGCCAAACATCGGGAAATTTCTGCGCATCGCTTATTGGCAAAAGTACCGACGATAGCGGCTTGGAGCTATAAATACAATCTGGGTCAGCCTTTTATGTATCCACAGAATCATCTGAATTACGCTGAAAATTTCATGCACATGATGTTTGCTACACCGTGTGAAACCTATGTGCCTAATCCAGTGTTGGCAAAAGCATTTGAACGCATATTAATTTTACATGCTGACCATGAGCAAAATGCTTCAACCAGCACGGTCAGACTGGTTGGCTCAAGCGGTGCAAATCCCTTCGCCTGTATTTCAGCTGGTATTGCTTCACTTTGGGGTCCCGCTCATGGCGGAGCCAATGAAGCTACGTTAAAAATGTTAGAAGAAATTGGTGATGTTTCTCGTATTGGTGAATTCCTTAAGCGCGCTAAAGATAAGACGGATACCTTCCGCTTGATGGGTTTTGGTCACCGTGTATATCGCAATATGGATCCACGCGCAAAAATCATGCGCACCACTTGCCATGAAGTATTAGATGAACTTGGCCTACATGACGACCCGATGTTTAAGCTAGCAATGGAACTTGAAAAAATAGCCTTGGAAGATGAATATTTTGTTTCACGTAAACTTTATCCGAATGTAGATTTTTACAGCGGTATCGTCATGCGGGCGATGGGCATTCCTAATTCAATGTTTACCGCTATTTTTGCACTAGCTAGAACCGCGGGTTGGATTGCGCAATGGTCAGAAATGATTTCAGACGAAGAACATAAAATTGGACGCCCTCGCCAACTTTACACGGGGAATATACGGAGAGATTTTGTGCGTATGGACGACAGATAAGTTTCAAGTCTAGCTGACAACACTTAGGTTGTTAATAAAACAATATCAGAGTCAGATTTAAAATAAAAAAGCCAGATCATATTGATCTGGCTTTTTTATGCTAACTGCACACTAGACTGAAAATGAAGACCCGCAACCACAAGTGGTCGTTGCTTGCGGATTACGGATAACAAATTGTGATCCTTGCAAACTATCTTGGTAATCAATCTCTGCACCCATCAAATACTGCAAGCTCATTGGATCTATCAGTAAAGTAACAGTATCTTTTTGAACTTGCGTGTCATCTTCGTTCACTTCTTCCTCAAAAGTGAAGCCATACTGAAAACCAGAACATCCACCACCGCTAACAAATACACGTAGCTTAAGATCTGGCGAACCTTCTTCCTCAATCAGTTCCTTCACTTTCTTTGCCGCATTGTCGGTAAACACTAAAGGCGCTGGCATTTCAGCTAAATCTAAATTTTGTACATCAGTTACTGTATTCATTACGTACTCCTAAATTTCTTAATCAAATCATTGTGCTACTGTGTGGTAGCAAGGTCAATCAATATTTATAATCTATCCTAAATTGCGCTAGCATCCTGATGTTGCAGATTCTCACCTAAGTACACTAATTTGCCTTCAATTACTGCCCCTGTGTGCATTTCTAAAGATTTATAGTAAACGTCACCGGCAATATGTGCCTTAGCCTGCAACTCTATAAATTGCTTTGATTTGACTGTACCAATTATTTTGCCATTAATAACTAGCTGAGAAGCAGTCACATCTCCTTCGACACGTCCGTCTTCACTAAGGATTAGGGTGCTGGGGCTAGCATTTGGTTCACTAATATTACCGTTTATCGTACCATCTACGCGTAAACCGCCAGAAAAATTAACATCACCTTCAATACTAGTATCTGCTCCGATAAGCGTTGCAATTGCATTTTGAATGCGATTACGTTTTTTAAAAAACATATTAATTCCTATCTAAATTCAATAAAATTGAGCCATCTACCTTGAAGGTAATTTTTGAGTCCTCTGCATATTTTTATAAAACAATAAGTCTTCTTTGATATGTATATTTTCGTCATGCACTAGATTTAATTCTTTTTCTAGATTATTTAGTGCAGCTTGTTCAATTTGAAACTGTCGCTCAATTTGTATGAGCTTAGTTTGTAAACTTTGATTGTCGAATACTGATTTCTTTAGCTTTTCCCCAAGGCTTAGTCCACCAGCCGCGTATTGCCAGTAGGCGATTAAATAGCCACCCAGCACCAATAACAGCGTAACAGACCATTGAAAATACCATGGGCGCCTTGATCTAACAGCCACTTGCTTTGCAGTCAGGCCAAAATGGCGTCTAATTCTTCTTCTAACTGGTTTCATTGATTTTATTCAGCACATGCCTAAGGTAAAAGAGGCACCACTTCTAAACCTCTATTCTCAGGCAAACCAAACATAATATTCATATTTTGCACTGCCTGGCCAGCCGCACCCTTCACTAAATTATCTATCACAGACAATATGACCACAACATTACTACCTTGTGGCTGATGTACAGCAATTCGACAAATATTAGACCCACGCACAGAACGGGTTTCTGGGTGCGCTCCTTTTGGCAATACATCTACGAAACGCTCGTTAGCATAACGCGCCTCAAACAAAGACTGCAAGTCAGTTTCTTTAGTTAATTTTGCATATAAAGTAGCGTGAATGCCACGAATTAAAGGCGTTAGATGTGGCACAAAGGTAAAACCAACTTCAGTATTTGCCATATTGGTCAAACCTTGGCTGATTTCAGGTAAATGTCTATGTCCAGCCACACCATAGGCTTTAAAGTTATCTGCAGATTCAGCGAATAAACTATGCACTTCTGCTTTGCGGCCAGCGCCACTGACGCCAGACTTAGTGTCAGCAATCAAATAACTAGTATCCACTACGCCGGCTTCTAGCAAGGGCATAAAGCCAAGCTGCACAGCCGTTGGATAACAGCCTGGGTTGGCTACTAAACGTGCAGTCTTAATGGCTTCACGGTTTAATTCTGGTAAACCATACACCGCACTGGCGACCAAATCTGGGCAGGCATGGGTCATGGCGTACCACTTTTCCCAAGTACTGATATCTTTAATCCGGAAGTCAGCGGCTAAATCCACCACACGTACACCTTTTTCTAATAGCTCACGGGTTTGCTGCATAGCAATACCGTTAGGCGTAGCAAAAAATACGACATCACACTCACCTAGATTCGCCTTTGCTGGGTCAGTAAACACCAAATTGACATAGCCACGTAGGTTTGGAAACATGTCAGCCACCGCTGAACCTGCATCACCACGTGAAGTAATTGCAGTTAACTCCACATTTGGATGAACACTTAACAGACGTAAAAGCTCAACACCTGTATAGCCAGTGCCACCAACAATTCCTACTTTTAGTTTTTTATTATCCATATCACCATCATAACAAACATCGCTTAGCAAAGTTTAAAAACAGAAACATTAGAGAATTAAACCATTCAATTATTCTTGCCTGAAAATTAAAAAAGGCCGCATAAGCGACCTTTTTTAATACTAACCGCCAAATACTTACATTTGCAGTATTAACGTTTAGAGAATTGTTTACGACGACGCGCTTTGCGGAAACCAACTTTTTTACGCTCAACTTCACGCGCATCACGAGTTACAAAACCAGCGTGTGATAACGCGCTTTTTAGGTTTGCATCAAAGTCGATTAAAGCACGAGTAATACCGTGACGCACTGCACCAGCTTGGCCTGACTCACCACCACCGATTACGTTTACCATAATATCAAAACTAGCTAGGTTGTTAGTTAGCTCTAGTGGTTGACGTAAAATCATACGCGCAGTTACGCGTGAGAAATATTCATCAACAGGCTTATCATTCACAATGATATTGCCCTTACCAACTTTCATAAACACGCGAGCTACTGAGCTCTTGCGACGGCCTGTACCGTAGTTATATTTACCGATCATCTTTTTATATCCTTAGATTGTCAATGCTTGCGGTTGTTGCGCCGCATGTTCATGCGTAGCGCCAGCATAAACTTTCATTTTTTTGATCATGGCGTAACCTAAAGGACCTTTAGGTAACATGCCTTTAACTGCTTTTTCTAAAGCGCGACCAGGAAAGCGGTCTTGCATTTTAGCAAAAGTAGTTGTGCTGATACCACCTGGATAACCAGAGTGGCTATGGTAAAGTTTACCATCAGCTTTATTACCAGTTACTTTTAATTTGTCGGCATTAATGACGACAATATAATCACCCGTATCAACGTGTGGTGTATAAATGGTTTTATGTTTGCCGCGTAAACGGTGTGCGATTCCGCTAGCTAAACGTCCAAGCACCAAGTCTGTGGCATCAACCACAAACCATTCGCGCTTCACTTCGTGTGATTTTGCTGAGAAGGTTTTCATTGTCTTATCAATACTATGGCTAAAAAATTTAAGAGGCGGATTTTATGTCGAAGAGTGTGTGTTTGTCAAACATTATGTTGAGCTTTATTATCAATTTAGATTTAAGCTGTTTGACATCACACTAAAATTAAACATATCAGGCGCACATTATGCGCCAAATTGTTAATTTAAGTAAATTATTATCACTATTCTGTGGCCTAAGATTTTCGGTCTAAGCGCAGTTAATTTTATAGTCTTTAAGCATAAAAATTACCATCACTCCTGTCACCATTCAACTTTCTCTCACCTAGCTAAATCTTTGCGCTAATTAAATACTGAGTGGCTAAGCCGATAAATACGCAAAAGCCAAACCAGTTATTCGCTAGGAATGCTTTGAAGCAATTGGTCTTTTCACGCTGCCTGATCAAAAAATAATGATGTATTGCAACACTGGCAGCTAATGCTAAGCCCACATAATAGGCAAAACCTAGGCCTAACAACTGACCTGTCAGCGTTAGCAAGAATAAAGTAAGAGTATAGCAACCCATAACTGCCACTACATCAAAGCGACCAAAGGTAATGGCTGATGATTGTATGCCTATCTTGAGGTCATCTTCACGATCGACCATTGCGTATTCTGTATCGTAAGCAATTGCCCAGCTAATATTAGCCAATAATAAGAGCCAAGCGATAGGCGGAACATAGCCTAAAATTGCCGCAAAAGCCATAGGAATCCCCCAACCGAAGGCGATACCCAAATACGCTTGCGGCATAACAAAAAAACGCTTAGTAAAGGGATAACTTATCGCCAATAGCAAACCCACAAGCGATAATTTAATAGTGAGCGTGTTGAGCATACAAACTAGACCAAAGGCGACTAAACTCAGCATCGCTGCCAGTATATAAGCCTCTTTTTTACTGACTTCGTTGGTCACTAATGGTCGATATTGCGTGCGTGCGACTAAGCCATCATATTGACTATCAGCAATGTCATTCATCACACAACCAGCGCTGCGCATTAGCACGGTTCCGGCGACAAATATCAGGCTAATTATCCAATCTGGCTCACCTTTACCAGCAATGAATAAACCCCATAGCGTTGGCCACAGCAATAATAAAATCCCGATGGGTTTATCCAATCGCATTAGGCGATGGTAAGCATTTAATTTCTGGATGATTTTTTTTACAGTCATTTTAAACTTTTCGACTTATCACTTATTTCACGGCTAGACTTACTAACAATTGCGGTAAAAAAACCTCTGTGACCATAATATTCAGTCGATTCAAACTAAAAATAGAGCGTCTAGCCCATAGATAGCCGACCTTTTTGGTATCAGCATTCAACATTAGGTATTCCGTTGCTTGCTGAAAAAGGGCGTGATTAGCGCTTAATTTTTTATAGTTAAACGGCGTGCGCTTTACTTTTGGATTGGCAAATAAAGTGGCGCCTAGCGGCTTATTACCGAGCTTACCAAGTCTATTCCACTCACCTCGCAGACTGGCTGTTGGCAAGACACTGTGCGCAAAAACGACAGGCTTATGATTGCCCATCAGCAGCACCTCACGGATCAAAGCCGCCCTGTAGCTAGCTTGACGCAATAAAACCGCTTCATCTGGCATGGGCTTGGCATATTTCATCGTGACCGCTTGTACTGTAAATTGACTATAGCGCTGCTGTAAACGGGCTGTGAGTGAGCCTTTATCTATTAACCAAGCATTATAAGCATGACTTGAGAACGGCTTTTTAAGCCAGCGACTTCTAAGCTGAGATAAGTTTTTATGCGTTTTCACGACGTGGATTATCTCACAAACCGACCTTAGTCATTGTGCGGCTAAACAGTAATTGGAGCGTAAATTAGGTCTAGCATTTAGTATTTTGGTCTTGCAGCAATCAAACTTTCACCAATTCAGCTGCGCTAGCCATCCACCGATCCAAATGTTTTTCCACTTCGGCCGGATATTCTTTTAACAATCTATCAGCCAGCGTTTTAGCTTTTTCTAATAATGCGGCATCGCGGTTCAAATCGGCGATTTTTAGCATAGGCACGCCACTTTGTCGCACGCCGAGAAACTCGCCGGGGCCACGTAAGTTTAAATCAGCCTGCGCAATGGCAAAGCCATCGTTACTTTCATAAATCACTTTTAAACGCGCTCGTGCCGTTTCAGAAAGTTTGTTTTGATAAAGCAGAATACAGGCACTTTTTGCCGCGCCCCTGCCCACGCGGCCACGTAACTGATGTAACTGGCTCAAACCCATGCGTTCGGCGTGTTCTATGACCATTAAACTCGCGTTAGGCACATCTACGCCGACCTCAATCACCGTAGTAGCTACTAATAACTGTAAATCAGCCGCGCTGAATGCTGCCATCACCGCCTGCTTTTCTGCAGATTTCATACGGCCATGCACTAAACCGATATTTAACTCAGGAAATTCGCTTTGCATCAAAGCGAATGTGTCATTCGCGGTTGCTAGTTGCAACGCTTCAGACTCCTCAATCAACGGGCATACCCAATAAGCTTGATTGCCTTGCGCACAAGATTCTCGCACGCGCTGCAAAATTTCATCGCGGCGCGAGTCTGACACCAACTTAGTTACAATCGGCGTGCGTCCGGGTGGCAATTCATCGATCACCGACACATCCAAATCTGCGTAATAACTCATGGATAAGGTGCGCGGAATCGGCGTGGCTGTCATCATCAGCTGGTGCGGTTCAGGCTGGCCTTTTTGCCGTAATGCCAAACGCTGCTGTACGCCAAAGCGGTGTTGCTCATCAATAATCGCCAGTCCTAAGTTTTTGAATTGCACCGCTTCTTGAAATAAAGCATGCGTGCCTATCACAAATTGCGCGCGGCCATTCGCCATAGATTCTAGCGAGGCAGTGCGATCTTTTTTAGATTGACTGCCGGTTAGCCAGGCAATTTGAATATTAAGCGGCGTTAGCCAGCCCAACATTTTTCGATAATGTTGCTCAGCCAAAATTTCAGTTGGCGCCATTAATGCCACCTGCCAACCGCTTTCTATACTTTGTAGCGCCGCCATGCATGCGACTATCGTTTTGCCACTGCCAACATCGCCCTGCAATAGACGTTGCATTGGGTGCGGCTGGGTTAAATCGCGTTCTATTTCAAGCGCCACTTTTTGCTGCGCTTGCGTTAAAGCAAATGGCAGACTTTTTAGCAAACCTGAGACCAATTGTTTAGAAGGCTTAAACTGTGGCGCACTTACACTACGTCGTCGTGCATAGTGCTTACGCATAGAAAGCTGTTGTGCGAGTAGTTCATCAAAAGCAAGCCGCTGCCAAGCTGGCGTTGTTTTTTCTTCTAGTGCATGTAAATCAACTTCTGGAGGCGGATTGTGCAAATCTCGCAGACTGTCAGCAAAACTAGGAAAATTAAACGCTTGGTAAATGCTAGCGGGTAAAGTTTCATTAAGCACATTTTGCTTTAAGGCAATGGCAATGGCTTTACGCAAACTGCCTTGCGTAAGCCCAGCAACCGTAGGATAAACTGGGGTTAGAGTTTCTGCCACCATGGTTTTTTCACCCACCGCTTTACAAGTTGGATGCACGATTTCATAACCAAAATAACCGCTACGTATTTCACCATAAACACGTAGTTTATTACCTACTTTAAGCGCAGCAATTTGGCTAGGGTAAAAATGCAAAAAACGCAAAGTGAGCTGGCCACTGGCGTCTTCTAGTCTGGCGATTAAAGCTTTTCGAGGCTTGTACGTCACCTCAACATGCACAATTTC
>Ga0194085_1118_pt1 | contig 12422 bp, 14 predicted proteins | sample LauGreSp1BDMLBSN_2_FD_133655 | JGI IMG/M metagenome (GOLD analysis project Ga0194085, IMG submission 133655) | reverse complement strand
TCTTTTACGCGCATTAATGCTTCTATCAAATCGGCTGAGCCTAATGCGTAACCGACGCGCAAGCCAGCTAATGATCTGGCTTTAGATAAAGTATGTGTCACCAATAGATTCGGGTAACGGTTGATTAAACTAACCGCAGATTCTGTTCCAAAATCTACATACGCTTCATCAATAACAACTACTGATTGTGTATTTTTTTCTAGCAACTTCTCAATATGACCTAATGCCAGCGGAATGCCAGTCGGCGCATTAGGATTGGGAAATATAATGCCGCCATTAGGCTGATCGTAATCATCAACATTAATTGTAAAATCATCCGCTAGCGGGATGGTTTTATAATCAATCTCATATAAGCCGCAATAAACCGGATAAAAGCTATAGCTAATATCTGGAAACAGCAAAGGTTTATCGTGCTTCAACAGGGCCTGAAAGGTATGCGCCAGCACTTCATCTGAACCGTTACCCACGAACACTTGATTGACGTTTAACTCATGCACTTCAGCTATTGCGGCCTTAAGTGCATCTGAGTTTGGGTCAGGATACAATCGTAGAGCCTCTGAGGCTTCTAGCTTCAATGCTGCTAAAACTTTAGGGCTAGGTCCATAAGGATTTTCATTGGTGTTGAGCTTGACTAGATTACTCAGCTTAGGCTGCTCGCCCGGCACATAAGGCGTGAGCTTATGGACAATATCGCTCCAGAGTTTACTCATATAAGCTTACGCTGGATTCTTTAAACGATATTCAGCACTGCGCGCATGCGCTTGCAAACCTTCACCATAAGCTAAGGTAGCCGCCACTTTACCCAGCACTTGTGCGCCTTCTGCTGAAACCATGATTAAGCTAGAACGTTTTTGAAAGTCATACACACCTAAGGGCGATGAAAATCTCGCAGTGCGCGAAGTAGGCAACACATGGTTTGGGCCTGCGCAATAATCACCAAGCGCTTCACAGGTATTTCTACCCATAAAAATAGCCCCTGCATGTTTAATTTTTTTACTGAAAGCTAGCGGCTCATCCATCGACAATTCCAAATGCTCAGGCGCAATGTAATTGCAAATTTCGGCAGCTTCATCTAAATCGCGCACTTGAATCAATGCGCCACGGTCGGTTAATGATGTTCTAATAATATCTTTGCGTGGCATTTCTTGCACTAGCTTTTGGATGCTGGCACTTACTTTTTCCAAGAATTCTGCATCTGGGCTTAATAAAATAGCTTGGGCTAATTCGTCATGTTCAGCTTGGCTGAATAAATCCATTGCCACCCAATCCGGGTTGGTTTTACCATCGCAAATCACTAAAATTTCTGAGGGTCCTGCCACCATATCAATACCAACGATACCAAATACACGGCGTTTTGCGGCGGCAACATAAGCATTACCCGGTCCAACGACTTTATCCACTTGCGGCACGGTTTCTGTACCGTAAGCTAATGCGCCAACGCCCTGCGCACCCCCGATACAAAATACGCGATCTACACCTGAAATTGCCGCAGCTGCTAACACCAACTGATTTCTTTCGCCATTCGGTGTAGGCACCACCATGATTAATTCTTTAACGCCAGCCACTTTAGCCGGAATCGCATTCATTAATACGGAAGAAGGATACGCCGCCTTCCCACCTGGTACATATAAACCTACACGGTCCAGCGAAGTGACTTGCTGACCAAGTAGCGTACCGTCAGCCTCAGTATAACTCCACGAACTCATTAACTGCTTTTCGTGATAAATCCGCACGCGATCGGCTGCCACTTGTAAAGCCTCACGCTGATCATTTGGCAATCCATTTAATGCAGCCGTTAGCTCATCTTTGCTAATTTCAAGCTCAGCCAAATTTGTTGCATTGGTTTTATCAAAACGGTTGGTATATTCCAACACGGCTGCATCGCCACGTTGCTTAACATCTTTGAGAATTTTGGCTACCACCTCATCAACGCTATCATCTTGAGCGGTCTCAAAAGCCAGTAGCGCCTTTAACTTTGCATCAAAATCCGTATCGGCAGTAGAAAAACGTCGAATATCTATATTCACAGTCATAACCTTAAACCTATTTTCTTAAATTAATTGCTTGATGATTGCGCGTTCACTATTTGAGTATTATTTGTGTGCGATTGCACCTATAAACGCATCCATAATTGGTTGAATTTTTGCACGATTAAGCTTAAGTGAAGCTTGGTTCACAACTAATCGCGAGCTAATATCACCAACTTCCTCTACTGCTTTGAGGTGATTGGCGCGTAAAGTTCCGCCTGTGCTCACTAAATCGACAATCACATCAGCCAACCCAACCAATGGGCCTAATTCCATAGAACCATAAAGTTTAATTAAATCAACATGCATGCCTTTTGCGGCAAAATGTTCTCGTGCAGTTTTCACATATTTAGTGACTACTTTTAAACGTGCACCACTACGAATAGATGCAAAATAATCAAAGTCTTCACGCACAGCCACCATCATTTTACACTTAGCAATTTGCAGATCTATCGGCTGATACAAACCGTCTCCGCCATGCTCATCCAGCACATCTTTACCTGCAATGCCTAAATCAGCCGCGCCGTATTGGACGTAAGTTGGCACATCTGATGCACGAACAATAATCAACCTAACATCTTCACGATTAGTAGCCAGTATCAATTTGCGTGAAGATTCTGGATCTTCCAGCGCATGAATACCGGCCGCCGCTAATAATGGAACGGTTTCTTCGAAGATACGGCCTTTTGAGAGAGCGATGGTAATCATTTTTAGACTCGCCTAACATTTGCACCAAGTGCGTTTAATTTTGCTTCTAACTTTTCATAACCGCGATCTAGGTGATAAATACGCTCAATCACAGTTTCACCACGTGCGACTAAACCAGCCAACACTAAGCTTGCTGAAGCACGTAAATCCGTTGCCATGACTATAGCGCCATCTAAATATTGCACACCTTGCACCAAAGCGGTATTGCCATCAACGCTGATATCTGCGCCTAAACGCTGCATTTCTTGCACATGCATAAAGCGGTTTTCAAAGATAGTTTCTGTGACTTTGGATACACCGGTTGCTAAAGTATTTAAGGCCATAAACTGCGCTTGCATATCGGTTGGGAACGCAGGATGTGGCGCAGTACGAATGTTCACCGCTTTGAGCTTACCATCACTTTTTACTGTGATGCTGTTTGCATCGCTTGTCACAGTGGCGCCAGCTTCACGCAACTTTTCAATCACTGCATCTAATAAATCTGCACGTGCATTGAGTAATTTAACCTCACCACCTGTCATCGCGGCAGCCACCATATAAGTGCCTGCTTCAATGCGGTCACACACAACATTATGCGTGGTGCCATGCAGTTTCTCTACACCTACAATGGTAATCACATCAGTGCCAGCACCTGAAATTTTTGCGCCCATTTTAATGAGCATTTCAGCTAAATCGACCACTTCAGGTTCTTTAGCTGCGTTCTCTAATACAGTTGCTCCTTCAGCTAAGGCAGCGGCCATCATCAAGTTTTCGGTGCCTGTCACTGTGACCATATCCATATAATATCGCGCGCCTTGTAAGCGTCGATTTGGCAAGTGCAAAGTACTGGCTTGAATGTAGCCATGCGTAATGTGAATGGCCGCGCCCATCGCTTGCAAGCCTTTGATATGCAAGTCCACAGGACGTGAGCCAATAGCGCAACCACCAGGCAATGACACACGCGCCGTACCAAACCGCGCTAACAATGGGCCTAGCACCAAAATTGAAGCACGCATGGTTTTCACCATTTCATACGTAGCTTCAAAAGAAGTGACATCACTGGCATCTAAAGTCACTTCACTTTCATTGCGGGCTATCTTAACGCCCATCATGCCGAGCAATTTAATCGTGGTATCAATATCTTTTAACGCCGCGATGCTGCCAAGGTGAAGAGGTGTTTCAGCCAACAAAGAGGCACACAAAATAGGTAGTGCCGCATTTTTTGCGCCAGAAATAGTGACTTCACCATTGAGGCGATTGCCGCCTTGTATTATCAGCTTGTCCAATTACTTTGCTGCAACAGTATTTAACAAAGTTTGAAGCTCACCATTTTCATACATGGCACGCATAATATCTGAACCGCCAACAAATTCGCCGTTGATATATAGCTGTGGAATAGTAGGCCAGTTTGCGTAAACTTTAATACCTTCGCGAACGGCTTGATCTGCCAACACGTCGACTGAGATGTATTTTGTATTACAAGCATCTAAAATCTGTGTGGCCATATTTGAGAAACCACATTGCGGGAATTTTGGGTTACCTTTCATATACAACACTACTGGGTTGCTGGTTACCGTTTCTTTAATTTGTGCTTGTGCATCCATTTGAATCTCCATTGCTTAATGTGTTAATTATTTAAATTTAATGACTGATGAATAGTGTCTGAATAACGCCTTTTTAATTACAACCTAGGCCTTATTCTCCCACTGCTCAGGGGTATAAGTTTTCATCGATAATGCATGAATTTCTGCGCGCATTCTATCGCCCAAAGCGGCGTAAACCAGTTGATGCTGTTGCACCATGCCTTTGCCCACAAAGGCTGCACTAACAATAACAGCCTCGAAATGCGTGCCGTCATCACCGAGTACTTTGATGTAATCGCAAGCTAAATGTTGGGTAATATATAACTCTAATTGTTGCGCGCTTAACACTTGTACATCACCTTTTTAATTTTCTCAACGAGCTTATGCCCGTAATTTATAACCAGATTTTAACATTTTTAGTGTAATCAGTGCTAACACTAAGAAAGCACCGCCAACGACAGATAGACTAATCAGCGGGGAAATATCGCCCTTGCCGAAAAAACCAACTCTAAAACCATCTATCATGTAGAAAAATGGATTAAGGTGCGACATTTTTTGCCAAAATGGCGGCAATGAATGTATCGAATAGAAAACACCTGATAGAAATGACAATGGCATGATAACGAAATTTTGAAATGCCGCCATTTGATCAAAACGATCTGCCCATATGCCGGCGATGATACCAAATGTACCCAACAAGGCACTGCCTAAAAATGCAAAAGCCACGACCAATAATGGATTAGCAATATGAATATCTACAAAGCAAAAGGCGACAAGATATATACATAAGCCAACCACTAGCCCACGAATAATGGCTGCGCATAAAAAAGCGGCAAAAAACTGAAAATGCGTTAGCGGCGTGAGCAACACAAACACCAAATTACCCATCACTTTCGATTGTATGAGACTTGAAGAACTATTGGCAAAGGCATTTTGCAATACTGACATCATAATTAGGCCAGGAACCAAGAACTCAGTATATGGCACACCGTTATAAACCTGTCCATGATCGGCCAGCACATGTGCAAAAATCAATAAATATAGCAAGGCAGTAATCACAGGGGCAGCCACGGTCTGAAAAGCAACACGCCAGAAACGTAGTAACTCTTTTTTTAGCAGCGTCCAAGGGCCTCTAAAAGAATTGCTCATCTCGGAGACGTTTGTCGATTTAGCGTTATTCATGAGGCCTTTCCAACTAACGACAAAAATACATCCTCTAAATCAGCCTCGCTCAAATGCATATCAAGCACTCTTATATCGGCTACTTTCAGCGAAGATAATACAAATTCAATTTGTGCCATATCAGTCAAAGCAAAAGTAAAAATACCTTTTTCTTGATGACGTAGCAAACTTTGAATATGGTTCGGCAGAGAAACATCGCCCAAAGTTAAGCGTAGCTTTTTACCTGCAAATTTATTCAACAGATTAGCAGTACTATCTAATGCGACTATTTCACCCTGCTTCATCATGCCCACACGACTACACAAAGCTTCAGCCTCTTCTAAATAATGTGTAGTAAGAATAATGGTGTGACCTTCGCGATTTAGCTTTTTGATAAACTCCCAGAGCATTTGCCGCAATTCCACATCTACACCTGCGGTTGGCTCATCTAACACGATGACTGGCGGCTTATGCGCCAAAGCTTGAGCAATCAGCGCGCGGCGTTTCATACCACCAGAAAGCTTACGCATATTGGTATGGGCCTTATCTGCCAGACCCAAACCTTCAAGAATCTCATCTACCCATGCATCATTTTCTTTTCCGCGTCCGAAATAGCCCGCTTGAAAGCGTAACATCTCACGCACATTAAAAAATGGGTCAAACACCAACTCTTGTGGCACTACGCCCAGTAGTTGACGCGCTTGCTGATATTGATTAACCACATCAAAACCCATCACAGAAATATCACCCGCAGTAGGCTTAATTAATCCGGCAAGAATGCTAATTAAAGTAGATTTACCTGCGCCATTTGGGCCCAGCAAAGCAAAAAATTCACCTTGCTCTATAGTTAAATCAATACCTTTAAGTGCATGTAAATTGCCGAAACTTTTATGTATACCATTGATTTTAATTGCTGGATTCATGATTTTAATTTGCGTAAGGATACGGTATAAATGATCGTAAGAACAATCGATTAAAAACACTCGCCAATTGGAAAAGTTCGGGTCTAATTGCAAAAAGTAATAATAAGCAACTAGACTTTACGGCGACAAGTGATGTTATTAACTGCAGACTCTAATGTTGACCAAAAACCAACAGTTAACACTGATTACTTGTAATAAACGCCGCGACTCCATACAAGTCAGCTAAGCTATTCAAATTTTCTGGTAAGTGCTTAAATTTGAGGTTGCAGTTCGAGCTTAGTGCACGCCGCTTCCACTCCATTAACAAGCTTAGTGCCGCCGTATCAACATCGGTAACGGCAGAAAAATCAATAACCAAGTCTGCTGGCATGCTAAAAGAATCACTTAATTTAACTATATTGTTTGCGTTGTCCATCAGCACGTCACCTGAAACATGCCACTGATTTTCTTGCTGAGTAATATTATTCATTTTGAGTAGCTATAGATTTAAATTTAGCGGCAATCAACAAGATTACGCCTTACCTGTCGCAGATTTGTTTTTGTCAGCCAATTTTTTATTCAAGCTATCTAAGCCATTTTGGCGAATCTCATTACTGAACTGGCTACGGTAGTTTGTCACCAAACTAACATTTTCAATCACAATGTCATAGACTTTCCAGCCTGAATCACCTTTAACTAAGCTGTAGTCTACCGCGACTGGTTGGCCACCGGATTGTAATATCTGTGTTTTTACACTGACATTCTTAGCATCTGGTTCAGAACGCAATGGTTTATATTCAATTGTTTGATCTTTGTATTTACTCAGCGCCGTTGAATAGGTACGGAGCAATAAGGTACGAAACTCTTTTTGAAAACTAGCCTGTTGTTCAGGCGTCGCTATCCTCCAATTCTTACCTAGCACCATGCGGCAGACACGATCAAAATCAAAGTTAGGTAATATTTTAGCTTCAACTAAAGCATATAATTGTTGCTGATTACCGGCCTGAATATCCTTATCGTTTTTGACGATAGTCAACACTTCATCCGCCGTTTGCTTAACCAAAGCATCAGGCGATATCTCTGCATTTGCAACACCTAGAAATCCAACCAACCCTACCAGCAAACTTACGTTAGCTAAAAACTTAAAAAATGACTGCATGTAAATCCTTTGTTATTTCAATACTTTATAATTTCGGCAATCAGCTAGTTTTATTGTGCTTAAATGCCAAACATCAAGCTCTTAATTACGCCAAAGTGGTTAAAAGGGCGCATCGCCTAATTCTGTTTCCTTAACACCCGTGGCTTTAGCTTCTGTTGGCTTGTTCGAAGAGTCCGCTTCTTTGCCATCAGATTTCGGCTCAGAAGCTTTGCTAAATAAAAACTGACTAATCATTTTTTCTAATACGATAGCATCTTGTGTTTGCGAGATTTTATCGCCATTTTTAAGAGCGTCTTCTTCGCCACCCGCTTCAAGGCCCACATACTGCTCACCGAGCAAACCTGCAGTATAAATGTTAGCGAAAGTGTCTTTAGGAAAAGTATAGCGCTTATCTATATTTATAGTGACTAAGGCTTCAAACTTTTTGCTATCAAATACAATGCTATCTACGCGGCCAACCACTACGCCAGCACTTTTTACTGGGGCACGTGGCTTTAAACTGCCGACATTTTCAAACGCTGCAGTCACGCTGTAGGTTGGTCCTATTTGACTTGAAGTTAAATTACCGACCTTCATAGCAAGGCCTAGCAAGGCCGCAACTCCCAAGGCAACAAAAATACCTACCCATAAATCTATTGTTGTTCTATCCACTTACACACCCCTCAATTTACATATTACGTCTTAGTCTAATGATATCAACAGAGCTATATCACCAGCATGAAAGACGTTAGAACAAAGTCTAAAGCCAGCACCGTTAACGATGAAATCACTACCGTGCGTGTTGTTGCACGACTCACACCCTCAGCAGTTGGCGGCGCATCGAAACCCTCAAATAAAGCGATCATCGTACAAGCCACACCAAACACTAAACTTTTAATTAAACCGTTCACTATGTCTAGCCTAAAATCTACATTAGCCTGCATTTGCGACCAGAATGCGCCGTCGTCTACGCCAATTAAAGGTACTGCCACTATGTATCCACCCAAAATACCAACCATAGAAAACAAAGTCGCTAATATTGGCATGGAAATGACACCGGCCCAAAAGCGCGGCGCAATAACTCGAGCTATCGGATTAACCGCCATCATTTCCATGGCTGAAAGCTGCTCAGTGGTTTTCATTAAGCCAATTTCAGCGGTAATTGCAGTACCCGCTCGACCTGCGAATAATAATGCGGTAACAACTGGGCCTAATTCACGCACAAGTGATAGCGCAACCAACACACCAATGGCCTCTGATGAGCCATATTTTTGTAAAGTGTTATAACCTTGTAATGCCAACACCATTCCAACAAAAAATGCTGACACGACAATGATCAATAAAGACATCACGCCTGTAAAATAAATCTCACGCAAGGTTAAGTGAAAGCGTTTAAAGCTTTCGCCTGAATAAAATATAGTCAAGAAAAATAATCTCGCGCCAGCTCCCAATCGCCAAATACGCTCGATCATACGGTAGCCGATGCCGCTCAAGGTTCGAGTTAGGCTATTAAGTAACTTTGATTTAATCATTAGTTTTTTAGTTTTTTATTTGACAGAATTTTACTTGGCAGATTTATGACCTAGCAGTTCCGCTTGGTAATTGGAGGCCGGATAATGAAATGGCACAGGTCCATCTTTTTCACCATGTACAAACTGATGCACAAACGGTAAAGTAGATTGCATTAAATCATGCGGCGTACCTTCTGCGGCAACTTCACCATTCGCCACAAAATACACATAATCAGCAATCAAAAAAGTTTCTTTCACATCATGCGAAACAATGATGGAGGTCGCGCCTAGTGCGTCATTTAGACTACGAATCAAATCGCAAATGACGCCCATTGAAATGGGATCTAATCCAGCAAATGGCTCATCGTACATAATAATATTGGGGTCAAGCGCAACAGCTCTGGCTAAGGCCACACGCCTGGCCATACCGCCGGACAACTCGGTTGGCATAAAGTTATAAGCGCCACGTAAACCAACCGCGTTCAACTTCATCAACACTAGGTCTCTAATCATAGATTCTGGCAAATTCGTCAACTCGCGCATCGGAAAAGCAACGTTATCAAATACACTTAAATCCGTAAACAAGGCGCCATGCTGAAACAACATGCCCATTTTTCGACGCAATTTATAAATGCCGTCGCGATCTTGCTCGTGTACCACCTCGCCATCAACCCGTACCTTACCTTTACTTGGCTTAATTTGGCCACCGATTAGACGCAATAAAGTGGTTTTACCGCTACCGCTACCGCCCATAATCGCCACGACTTTACCGCGTGGAAACACCATATTGATGCCTTTATGCAGCAAGCGCCCTTTATAACCAAAGGATAAATTGTCAATCTCTACGATATTGGTGTTCATGGATAAGGTGGTGTTTTTGCGGACTTTTTACTAATCTCCCATTTTAAAACAATTTAGCTTCTATGCAAGTGCTTAAATGAGTCTACCATGTGTGTAGCTTGAATATTTAGACCATAAAAAGCCCACCGAAGTGGGCTCGCCACTGCGTTAAATAATCTTAGAAACCCATACAAACGGCATATACGCTAGTATCTACCCATGCTGTTGCGGCCGTTTCTGGTGTTGTTGCGGCGAAAGCTGTTCCAGCAGTTGATCTTAACGAACCGCCATCTGGTTTGCCATCGTCCATTGCGATATCCAATTGCTTGGCAAATTTACCTAAAACTCCACCAGAACACATAAAATAAGTTCCGGGTAATGTAGCGATGGGCAATGTGCTTGACACGCCTATTCGCCCGCCATCCGCATTGGTTGGGAAAAAGCCAGAAGTGGAAGTCGCACCTGCAATAACGCTACTTCCTGGCGCTAAACCTGCAAGCCGGACGTGCTCCCAAAACTTTGCTGATTCGTCAGTAATCGCTGAGCTATTCCAAGCGCCTGTTATCTTACCGTCGCCACTACCGTCCAATATAGACGCTACATGGCCAACAGCCGCACTATCATCTCCCGGCAAAGCCTTAAATTTATCTTGATAGCCATAAATATAAACCGGAATATTTTTGAAATCAGCCGCCATATTTTTAACTTTGGCACTATTAATTAACTCCTGTCCCTTTAACACGCCGCCTAATAGTAAGCCGATGACCACGAGCACAATCGCCAACTCTATCAGGGTAAATCCAGTCTGTTGTTTTTTCATTTAGTTTCCAGAATCGTAATTTATCGGATGCGTTAAAGCATTTGATAATAAAAATGTTTAATGCTGAAAATTTAATATGCAAAGACTGTACCAAGGTTTATTTTGCTTAATTTGTTGATGTTTGAGCTATTTACAGGCTAGCTAAGAGATTATTAAAGTGTTAATTCATTGAAAATCTGACAGTTATGTCTGAATTTAAACGGTAGCGACAGCGCCTGTTTTAGTTTAATCAATCAGCCATAAAAAAGCGGCTAGAAGGCCGCTTTTTTCTTACACTGAATAGAAATAGTTTAAAAAACTATAATGTGCCGTATGAATGCAAACCACTCAAAAACATATTCACACCCAAGAAAGCAAAAGTGGTGACGATTAAACCAAGCAGCGCCCACCAAGCCAGCACAGGGCCACGCAAACCTTTTACCATGCGTAAATGTAGCCATGCTGCGTAATTAAGCCATACAATCAGCGCCCAAGTTTCCTTAGGATCCCAGCTCCAATATCCGCCCCAAGCTTCTGCGGCCCAAATTGCGCCTAATATAGTGGCAATAGTGAAGAAAGCGAAACCTACCGCTATGGATTTATACATGAGGTCGTCCAACACCTCCAGCTTAGGCAAACGCGAAGCTAAGATACCTTTGTTCGCCAACAAATAGGCTGCGCTGACGGAAGCCGCTAACGAAAAAGCGCCATAGCCAATAAAGTTAGCCGGTACGTGTATTTTCATCCAGTAGGATTGCAAAGCGGGCACTAATGGCTGAATGTTGTTCGCTTGACGATCAAACGTATACCAAAGAATAAAGCCAACTGCGGCATTAATCACCAATAATACAAATCCACCTAATTGTTTGGTATTGAAGTTCTTTTCGTAATGTAAATACAGCAAAGCGGTAATCAGACAGAATAAAATAAACACTTCATATAGATTGCTGATTGGAATGTGACCGACTTCTGGTGCAATTAGATATGACTCATACCAGCGCACCATTAATCCAACAAAACCCATTAAAGCGGCACTCCAAGTAAGCGCAGTTGCTACGCTGCCAGCAAATACTGAACGCTTAAACATGGCAAACCAATAAGTCACCATCGCTAATACAAACAGTACATTCATCCACATAATGGCGGACTGACTAGAAATTAAAAACTTCAGCAAAAATGTCTGTGTCGCACGCGCTTGGTCGCCATGATATAAGCTAATTGAAAACAAGCTAACAACTGCAACACCAAGCACCAACCTGCCCAGCGCCTTCCACTGCCAGCCCAAATAACTAAATACAGCCGAAGCTCCAAATAAAAATACCACTTCATAAATATCCATGTAATTGGCATATTTAACGTAGGCAAAAACTGCACCTGCCACTAACAAAATGGCATAAAGCCAATCTTGCCAATCAAGACGCTGTAATAATGTTTTTTGTTGATAGTCCATTATCTTATTCATAAATATCCTTAAATCTAACTAGATTTTACTCAATAGCATGAGCTTAATCTGAGACCACTAAATTTCTAATTTGCTCTCGATATAAACTAAATTCCTGCTCGAAATCTAGATTTTTACGATTAGACGACATGCCGAAATGTACTTGATGGCTACTAGGTTTTAATAATAACCAAATACGCCGCTCACGAATATACAGCATGGAAAATATACCTAGCACCAATAAAGCGGAACCTAAATACACCCATTTTTCGCCTGGTGATTTTGTTAGCTGCAAGCCACTGGCTTCTTTATGCTCGAAATTTTCTAGCTGTA
>Ga0194085_1089_pt1 | contig 13862 bp, 12 predicted proteins | sample LauGreSp1BDMLBSN_2_FD_133655 | JGI IMG/M metagenome (GOLD analysis project Ga0194085, IMG submission 133655) | reverse complement strand
GCACCTATTATTAATGAAGCGGGTAACGGCTTATTAAATGAAATAGGCACGCTAGCAATGGCAAGAACAGGCGATCCTGATTCTGCTACCGCACAGTTTTTCATCAATCTTGAGAATAATCAATTTCTTAACTATCAAAGCCCAAGTCCAGAATTAATCGGCTACTGCGTATTTGGACGCGTCCTTAAAGGTATGGATGTGGTGCGTGAGATTGCCGCAACACCCACTGGCAACGCCGGCCCATACAGCGACGTACCAAAATCACCGATTAAAATTATGCAGGTTAAATTACTAACTAAGGGCATGTAATTGATTAGCTAGCTTAGGCAACTTGCTTTACCATACTCGTTTTATCAAATTTCATTTTCACTATTTATTAAGGATATTTTGTGGTTAAACTACTTACAAACTTTGGCGAAATTACTTTAGAGCTTGATGCTGAAAAAGCACCAATTACTACCGCGAACTTTTTACAATATGTAGACAACGGCTTTTATAACGGCACTATTTTTCACCGCGTGATTGATGGCTTCATGATTCAAGGTGGTGGCTTTGATATCACTATGAAGCAAAAAGAATCCATGGCTGAAATTAAAAATGAAGCTGATAACGGCCTGAAAAATGACAAATATACGATTGCAATGGCACGTACCTCAGCACCGCATTCTGCTAGCAGCCAGTTTTTCATTAATGCTGGTGATAATGATTTCTTGAACCACTCTGCACCAACAAGCAGCGGCTGGGGCTACTGTGTTTTTGGTAAAGTCGTGGCCGGCATGGATGTGGTAGATAAAATCAGACAAGTCGCTACTGGCAACAGTAAGGGACATCAAGATGTGCCTGTAGACAATGTTGTTATTGAATCTGCATCTCGCACTTAATTACATATTAGATTACAGATTAATTTAACCGTTTTGTTAAATACATTCTGTTTCCTATGAAAGAAGTCAGGGGTAATTTAATGTCTAGCCAAGTTAGCCCTGACGCATCTGGCCATACACTATTCATCTCTGATTTGCATCTATGCGTGAGTCGGCCACACATCACCAACACATTTATAGATTTCCTTAAAAATACTGCGGCCAAGGCTTCTGCACTCTATATTTTAGGAGATCTTTTCGAGTACTGGGCTGGCGATGATGACCTTGATGATGCACACAACCAAGCAATCATTACCGCATTCCATGCCTTAGCTGATAGTGGCGTTAAAATCTATTTAATGCATGGTAATCGAGATTTCTTAATCGCTGAAAACTTCTGTACCGCAGCACAAATTACTTTATTACCCGATCCTATATTGGTTAATCTGTACGGTAAAAGAATCTTATTAAGCCATGGAGATGCCTTATGCACCGATGATATTGCCTACCAAAACTTTCGCTTGCAGGTGAGAAACACTGAATGGCAAGCCGACTTTTTAAGCCAGCCATTATCATCTAGAAAACAGCAAATAGAGACCATTAGGTTGCGTAGTGAGCATGAGAAGTCACAAAAAACCATGGCTATCATGGATGTTAACCAGCAGGCCGTTGAAGCTTTATTATCGCAATATGATTATCCTGCCCTAATCATTCATGGCCATACACATAGGCCAAATGAGCACCACATTCAACTCGATGGCCACTATATTACACGCTGGGTATTAGGCGACTGGTACGAGCAAGGTAGCTATTTGCTATGCGATCAACATGGTTGTAAGTCTATGCAGTTACACGGGATTTAGAACAAAATTAATCAGTTGTTAGCATTTGCAATCGTTCATCTAAAACTGAAGAACTGAACAACTGATCTAAAACGCTTCGGCTAATGCGGCCAACGAATACTTCATCTTACATTTACCTAAGTTTAATTTATCCTAAGCTTAAATTAACTCAAAAGTTACAGCATCTTTGCGATGCTGACTCTCAATAGGAATTAAGCTTAACTAACATCTAGCATCTTCAACCTAACACCTAGCTTCTAATGTTTTTAACTTCATTAGCACGCACATCAGCCGCTAGCTTATCTAATACACCATTGATATATTTATGACCATCAGTGCCGCCATACAACTTAGCCAGCTCAACGCCCTCGTTAATCACAACACGGTAAGGGATACTCATATCAAACATCAATTCACAGCCTGAAATGCGTAAAATAGCATGTTCTACTGGACTTAATTCAGTAATTTTTCGATCAATAAAATGAGCTAACTTAGCATCCAATTCCTCAGCGCGAGTTGTAACTGCCTCAAGCAAATGTTTGAAATAGGTCTCATCGGCTTTACTATATTCAGGATCTTCTGTCATGTCACGCAGAATAGGCCCTAATTCAGACTGATTCAGCATGCCGCGATACACGGCTTTAACCGCCAATTCACGAGATTTTCTACGATTTTGACCACCATTACGCTTAGTAAATTCTTTTTTGCCAGCCATTTTTTTTGCCGGACTCTGAGCTAAATTAATGACAGAACCTTCCTGAACATCCTCAGAAACTAAACTAGTAAGACCTTTAGTATTTTCCTCAGAAACTTTGGTATTTTCAGCTTCTGACTGAGTCTGATCTATCATAACACTCTTACCAAATTAGCCATTTCTACCGCGACTTGCGCCGCTTCTGCGCCTTTAATGTACATACGAGCAAGTGCTTGATCATCGTCTTCCGTAGTCAACACAGCGTTCGCTACTGGCACGCCAGTATTAAATTGCACCTCTGAAATTCCACGTGCTGACTCATTCGAAACCACCTCAAAATGGTAGGTTTCACCACGGATGATTGCACCCAAGGCAATGAGTGCATCAAACTTTTCACTCAAGGCCATGTGTTGCAATATTAAAGGTGTTTCTAGCGCACCAGGCACTGTGACAATAGTGATGTCATCAGTAGCTACACCCAGTTTTAGCAATTCACTTTTACAGGCACTCAGTAGACCGTCACCAATATCACTATTAAACCTTGAAAGTACCACACCAATTTGCATGCCCTTGCCGTCTAAATTCTTTTCTATTTCTGTCACGTTACATCCTTAATCGCTATTGCAAATTACATAAAAGATGTATTTTACCGCATAACACGCACATGATTTAGTAAAAATAGATTATGCGAATAATCCCCAGGCTTTTTGCACAGTACTCCAAATGCCATAACTAATTGGAATAAGTACCAATGCCCAAGCCAGTCCAACTAATACAGACTTGGAAGCTGGCAATACGTTAACATTTCCAGCGCTATTAGCACTATTGGCTACGGCTATTTTCTCATGCGCTAACTTCCGTTCCGCCTCAAGCTCGGCATCTGTCATATAAAACTTTTCTGCTACCGGCTTAACGAGAAGGTTTGCAATAAAACCAATCACGAGCAAACCTGCCAGCACTAGAAAAATAGGTGCATAAATTTGATCATACGGCACTTTGGCTTCTAGTCGCGTATCGTGTAGGTAATTAACTACAACTGGCCCTAGAATACCGGCTGTAGACCATGCCGTAAGCAAACGACCATGAATAGCACCGACGAATTGGGTGCCGAACATATCAGCCAAATAAGCCGGAATAGTTGCGAAACCGCCACCATACATGGAGGCAATGACACAAAAACTACCTACAAATAAGGCTAATGATTTTAAGCCTGCAGCGTAGGTAGCTGCGCAATACATGATTGCACCCAAAACAAAGAAAATATAATAAGTACGTTTACGGCCTAATTTATCAGACGAGGTTGCCCATGCAAATCTGCCAAAAATATTAAATAATGAGATTAACCCAACAAAACCGGCACCCACGGCAGCGACTGTTTTTGTCAATGTTTCATCTTGTTTAATATCAGTAAAGCCAATATCAGCTTGTCCAATCAGCGCACCGCCAAAGGTTTCTTGCAACATTGGTGCAGCTGCGCCAATAATGCCTATGCCGGCCGATACATTCATACACAAAACCAACCAAAGTAACCAAAACTGTGGTGTTTTATGGGCATTCTTAAGATGCACATGCTTAGATGAAATCATGGCATTATTTTGCGTCGCTGGTGGCGTCCAATTGGCAGGCTTCCAACCAGTAGGTGGAACTCGGTAGCTTAAAGAACCCCACAACATAAACACAAAATAAATTGCAGCCAGTACCACAAAAGTTTGCCAAACGCCCACGCTGCCCTGAACCTCAGCCACTGGCTGTGTTGCAAAATAACCCATCAATTTAGTGGCGAGTGGCGAGCCTATCATCGCGCCACCACCAAAACCCATAATAGCCATACCTGTTGCCATGCCGCGACGATCTGGAAACCACTTAATCAAGGTGGAAACAGGTGAAATGTAGCCTAACCCCAGACCAATGCCGCCAATTACGCCACTGCCTAACCACATTAACCATAACTGGTGGGCATATACGCCATACGCCGAAATAAGCAAGCCGCCACACCATAACAGCATAGACACGAAACCCGCTTTGCGCGGCCCTTCGCGTTCTAGCCAACCGCCCCAGACGGCAGCAGAACAACCCAGCAACACAAAAAACAGGGTAAACATCCAGCCCAAATCAAATTGAGTCCAATTACAATCAGTGGCAAATAAGGCTTTTGCTGTGCCGGATAACTTCTCTGATAAATTACTCGCGCCAGCTGAACAGGTAGCCAACGGCTTACCATCTGCACCCATTAAGGCATTACCAAGTGGCTTCCAAAAAACGCTGAAGCCATAAGCCATTCCAATAGACAAATGAACTGCTAGTGCGGCCGGCGGCACTAGCCAACGATTAAAATTTGCATTTGCAATGGTATTCTCTTTAGATAAAAAACTTGCCATACAGATTCCTCAAGTAAATATTAATTAATTTTTTACAATCATTTAACATAGTGTAACAAAACGTAACAAATGGCAATTTACTTCTTAACTGCTTTAGCATCTGTCATTAATATGTCATATTAAGGTCATAAACTAAGTCTGCTAACAAAAAAGTACATTACATAAATAGCACCTTACAAAAATATGTCTAGTCTCAACTTTGAAATCTTTTTAAAGCTTTAAAGACCAGTTCTATTAGGAAAAAATATGCCTGCTAATATTCTAGTTGTTGAAGATGAACCTGCAATACAAGAGCTACTTGCACTAAATATCACACAAGCTGGCCACAACGCTATGCGCGCCTTAAGTGTCGAAATTGCAATGGACTTAATGCGTGAAACTATTCCTGATCTTATTTTATTAGATTGGATGCTACCAGGCATGAATGGCTTGGAGTTTGCCCGTAAATTAAAATCGGATTCACTCACAAAATCTATTCCAATTATTATGCTAACTGCCCGTGGCGATGAATATGACAAAGTACGAGGCTTAGAAGTGGGTGCGGATGACTATGTAACCAAGCCCTTTAGCCCACGGGAACTGAATGCTCGTATTAAAGCGGTATTGCGCCGTAGAGCACCGCAAATGACTGACGACCCAATTGAAGTAAATGGTTTACGCCTAGACCCAACGACACACCGCGTGACAGGTAACCAAAAAACAATCGATTTAGGCCCGACTGAATTCAGGTTACTACATTTTTTTATGACCAACGCGGAACGTGTGCATACACGCAGTCAATTGCTAGATAAAGTCTGGGGCGACCGTGTATTTGTAGAAGACCGTACTGTAGATGTGCACATACGCCGCTTACGCAACGCACTCTCCATCTCTGGACATGAAGATCTAATTCAAACGGTACGCGGTGCTGGCTATCGTTTATCGTCGCAAACTAATTAAAATTAATATAAACGTGGGGCTGACAGTAAAAATGCTTTCTATTCGCTATAATTAGCTACATAAAATTATAGAAAATAAACACTGTGCTAGATATTCGTTTAAAAGCTGGTTTACACGTCGCTGCTTTAAGCATCATTTGTCTGTTTTTATGGCTTATTAGCAGCGCCGTTATTGCACTACTAGTTTTTTCTTCAGTTCTTTTAGTTTATCTGTTTAGTCAGGTTTTTTGGCTGAGCAAACTACTCTACTGGTTTAAAAAACCAACACTTAAAGAAATTCCTCAAGGGACCAACTTGTGGGAAGACGTATTTAATGCCTTACTAAAATATGAGCGTAATAATCATCTCAACCAAATTAAACTCAATTCAGCGCTGGAACGATTCAATCGAACCGCGAATGCTATTCCTGATGGCTTAGTAATTTTAGGCAGTGTTAACGAAATTGAATGGTGCACGGCTAACGCTGAAAATCAGCTCGGGCTTGATTTAACGACTGATAAAAATCTACCTATCGTTAATTTAATCAGAGATAGCCATTTCATTGCCTATCTTTACAGCGAATCCTATAACGAACCACTCAAACTTAAACATTGCCGAAACTCTGATGCCACACTAGAAATACAGGTCATACCGCTAGCGTCTAAGCAAAAATTATTAATTAGCCGAGATATGACGCAATTAGAAAAAGTAGATGTAATGCGCAGAGACTTCATCGCCAATGTATCGCACGAGCTTAGAACGCCATTAACAGTAGTCGGCGGATTTCTAGAAACTCTAAGCGATATGGAAGGTGCAGTACCAGATAATCTAAAAAATTACTTCACCATGATGCAAGAACAAACCGGCCGTATGCGCCGCATCATTGAAGATTTACTCACACTATCCACCATAGAAAATAGTACCGGCAATTCAAACAACAATGAAATTGACATGCTTAGCTTATTAAAATCCATACAAAATGATGCGATTGGCTTCAGTCAAGGACTGCATCAAGATGTCAAAAATGCAAAGCATCATATTAAATTAGAGGCAGAAACGGGGCTTAACTTACGCGGTTCATTAGAAGAGTTACGCAGCGCATTCACCAATTTAGTCAGCAACGCAATACGCTACACGCCGACTAGCGATGCCAAGAATAGCGGTGAAATATTAATTAGCTGGTATTTGCAGGATGGCCAGGCGATCTTTTCCGTAAGAGATACTGGTATCGGCATAGAAGAAAAGCATATTGACAGGCTCACAGAACGCTTCTATCGAGTTGACCGTAGCAGAAGCCGTGAAACTGGCGGTACAGGCCTAGGATTATCTATAGTTAAACACATTTTAATTCGTCATCAAGCTAAATTAGAAATCACCAGCATTTTAGGCACTGGTAGCACCTTCAGTGCAAAGTTTCCCAAAGCTCGTGTAGTTAAAAAGCCGGCAGCGGTTAAGTGACCTTCGCAGTTAAAGGCATGGCTAATACCTTATTGCTTTTAACGCTTTCATCCTGTGCAAGCACCAGTCTAACTTCGGTCGAATCCGTTGCACATAAAAATATCCCTGAACGCCAAGACCGTAGCTCAATTAGCCAACTCGCCAAGACTGATTTTGACCGCATGGCTGATGTAGAAGTCCGTGAAAATACCGAAAGTTTACGCGTATTAATGCTTAAACTTTACAAACGCAATCCCCATGAATTACAAAAGAGCACACCAGATAGTGCAGAAAAAATGGTGACTTGGGTAATAGATGGTGAGTCACAACATCACTATAAATTCAGTGTCATGAATAACTTACAAGGCACCGAAGCTATTTTTTTAGCGTTTAAAAGTGAGTATACCGGTGACCGCGTACTCGCATTTATTGTAGGTATACAAACGATGTTAATGAAAGTTCATGGTGGTAAAACAGATTTTTATTTTACTGATAGCATAGATCCACAATCTATGTACAACGTCGCGAGAAATATCGAAATAGCTGCGTGGAAGTTATCAAATACACGAGATGCGCTTGGTGTACTTTATTTATTATCCAATGAGAGTAACGATAAAGATAAAAACTTATCATTTGAGCGAGAGTTTGGCAAAATGATTGGCCGTACCGATTTGTATGCGATTGCATTAGCAGAAAAGTCTCAGCGGCTTATTTCACGGGTCATGCAAAACGTTACCACTAAGCTATTTCTGCCTTTTTAGGTCAGTCTTGCATTAGAAGGTATTAAAAATAACCGCTAATGCAAGTTCAATATTAATATCTGTCAAAGCTCTATAGCAAGACCTTCTCAATACCGCCATTATTCACTCGCGCGACATATTCTTGCATCCAGTTATCACCGAGAATATGCTTCGCCATCTCAACCACAATATAATCTGCCTCAATGCCGGTATCTTCTCCATAGCGCGCTAAGCCTTGCAAGCAACTTGGGCATGAAGTAAGAATTTTCACTTTTTCTTCAGGCGCGCCAACGGTTAAGCCCATTTTACCCATACCTTTTTCTAACTCTTCCTGCTTACGCATTTTTACCTGCGTGGCGATGTCTGGTCGGGCAACGGCAAATGTTCCACTTTCACCACAGCAACGATCATTCAGTTGCACCTCTTGGCCCATAAGCTTATTCGTCACTTCCATCGGCTTATAGGTTTTCATCGGGCTGTGGCATGGGTCGTGATACATATATTTCGTACCGGTAATGCCTTTCAACTTCATGTCTTTTTCCATTAGATATTCATGAATATCTAATAGACGACAACCTGGGAATATCTTTTCAAACTCGTATTTTTGCAACTGATCCATACAAGTACCGCAAGACACAATAACTGTTTTAATATCCAGATAATTAAGCGTATTGGCCACACGATGAAACAACACGCGGTTATCCGTAGTGATCTCTTGGCCTTTATCGTGATTACCACTAGAAGTTTGTGGATAGCCACAGCATAAATAACCTGGTGGCAATACTGTAATCGCACCCACTTCATAAAGCATCGCTTGCGTGGCAAGACCAACGTTTGAAAACAAACGCTCTGAGCCACAACCGGGAAAGTAAAACACCGCTTCTGAATCTTCCGTAACTTTTTGTGGGTTACGGATAACAGGAATCATGCTGCTATCTTCTATGCCCAACAATGCGCGTGAAGTTTTAGTCGGCATTTTTTTCGGCATTGGTCGATTAATAAAATGTACGATTTGCGCCTTTATTTCTGGCTTACCAACCGTGGCCGGCGGCCTGATTTTATCTTTTAGAAGACCAAACTTTTTAGCCAGCGCATGGGCGAAATTTTGTGCTTTATAGCCAAAACCTATCATCACGGAACGCAGTAGTTTAATAGTGGCAGGATCTTTCGCATTCAAAAACGCCATGCCCGCAGCTGTTCCGGGGTTGAATTTCTTTTTACCCTGCTCACGTAAAAAATTACGCATGGCTACCGAAACATCACCAAAATCAATATCTACAGGACACGGGTTTAAACATTTATGGCAAACCGTACAATGATCAGCCACGTCATTAAACTCGTCAAAATGCTTGATTGAGATACCACGACGCGTTTGTTCTTCGTACAAAAAGGCCTCAATCAATAAGGAAGTACCTAAAATCTTATTGCGTGGGCTATACAATAAATTAGCACGCGGCACATGCGTAGTACAAACTGGCTTACATTTACCACAGCGCAAACAGTCACTTATGGAATCTGCAATCTGGCCAATAGCAGACTGCTCCATAATAATAGACTCTTGTTCTAGCAAACCGAAGCTAGGGGTATAAGCGTTATTAAGGCCAGAACCGGCTAGTAGCTTACCTTTGTTAAAGTGTCCATTTGGATCCACTTTATTTTTGTACTTGGTAAACGCTTCAATGGTTGCCGTTTCCAAAAATTCCATTTTTGTAATACCAATACCATGCTCACCTGAAATAACGCCGTCTAAGCCTTTGGCTAAAGCCATCACCCGGGCTACCGCCTCATGTGCAGCTTTCATCATTTCATAATCGTCAGAATTAACTGGGATATTGGTGTGCACATTGCCGTCACCGGCATGCATATGCAAAGCAATAAACACCCGACCTTTAAGCACTGCTTTGTGAATTTCATCAGCACGATTTAAGATTTTTTGATATTCGCGACCGGCAAAAATTTCTGCCATTGGGCGCTTAAGCTCACGCTTCCATGAGATGCGTAAATCGTAAGATTGCACAGCACGAAATACGTTTTCGTACTGACTCAAGGTATTAGCAACCTCACCCAAGATTGATACTGACGCATCCAGATTATTTAAAATCAAACCCCATCGTGCGCGCAATTCGCTTACTAATTGCAAAGCCATCGCTTGCTTACTTTTAACCATTTCAGCATCGGCATTGCCATCTTCATCGGCTTGCAGTGGCAAATCACCTTGCATAAACTCTTGCATTGCATCAAGCAAATTGAGCTTATTTCTTATTGAAAGCTCAATATTAATACGCTCAATACCGTCAGAATAATCACCCAAACGTGGCAGTGGAATCACCACGTCTTCGTTGATTTTAAAAGCATTAGTGTGTTTCGCGATGGCCGCCGTGCGTGCACGATCTAACCAGAATTTTTTTCGCGCTTCGGCAGAAACCGCAATAAAGCCTTCACCATTGCGGGCATTACATAAACGCACAATATGCGAGGCCGCTTCACCCACAGCATTTTCATCATCAGAGGCAATGTCAGCAATCAACACCATTTTTGGGCGCTGTTGGCGTGCCGCTTTAGTGGCATAACCGACCGCTTTAATGTATCGCTCATCCATGTGCTCTAAACCTGCCATCAGCACTAGAGGATCTTTTTTGGCGGTCGCATCCAGATAATCTTTAATCTCGACAATAGCAGGCACGGCATGAGATACATTACCAAAAAATTCCAAAGCCACTGTGCGTACATGCTTAGGCATACGATGCAAAATAAAAGTAGCACTGGTAATTAAACCATCGCAGCCTTCTTTTTGTATGCCGGGTAAACCTGATAAGAATTTATCAGTCACATCTTTACCTAAACCTACTTTGCGGAAACTAGGGCCGGCAATTTCTAAAATCTCAGGCTCAGCCAACAAGGTTTTCATATCTTCTGCGTAGCGGCTAACTTTAAAACGCGCGATTGCAATATCATGAATTTTGCCTAAATTATGATCTAAGCGCTCTACTTCCAACCATTCGGCATCTGGTGTCACCATGCGCCATGAGGCTAGATTATCTAACGCCGTACCCCAAAGCACCGCTTTTTTACCACCAGCATTCATAGAAACATTACCACCGATACAACTAGCATCAGCACTGGTTGGGTCGCAAGCGAACTCTAGACCGGCATCAGTTGCAGCTTCCATGGCACGCCGAGTTACCACACCAGCGCCACATTCAATTGTGGCAACTTGGCGAGTAACCCCTGGCAAAGTGCGCATTTGCACGCCAGTATGTTGATCTAACTTTTCAGTATTAATGACCGCTGACATTGGTGTCAGGGGAATTGCACCACCAGTATATCCAGTGCCACCGCCGCGAGGAATGACAGTAAGCCCTAGCTCAATACAAGCGCGTACGAGTGCGGCGATTTCTTTTTCAGTATCAGGCGTTAACACCAAAAATGGATATTCAACACGCCAGTCGGTAGCATCAGTGACATGTGAAACCCGCGCCAAGCCATCAAACTGTACATTATCTTTGCGTGTAATTTTGGTTAATTTGGCCAGCGCTTTTTTACGTAAATTTGCCGTATTTTTAAAATCGCTTTCAAACTGAACAACGGCTTGGCGGCCGGCTACAACTAACTTCAACACTTTAGCGTTGCCAGCACTGCGCTCATCAATTGCAGCAATACGATGTTGCAACGCATCAACTAACGCTTTACGGCGCTTAGGATTTTCTAGTAAATCGTCTTGCAAGTATGGATTGCGGGTAACTACCCATAAATCCCCTAACACTTCAAATAACATGCGCGCAGAGCGGCCTGTTTTGCGTTCACCACGCAATTCATTTAAAACATCCCAAATCTCTTCTCCCAGAAACCTAATGACGATTTCACGGTCAGAAAAGGAAGTATAGTTGTAAGGGATTTCGCGCAAGCGCGTAGCTGAAGATGGTTCAGCGCTGAAAATATTACTAGGTAAAGGTGCGTTCATTTAGGATTTGATAATAGCTTTGCTATAAAGTCTAATTGTATCATGCTGTTGACCTGCAAATAAGCGTAAGAGTTTCATGGTTATTTAAGCAAAATGTTGCGCATAATTATCATTTAATCGTTTTATTAAGGAATCATAGGCTTACAATTTTTTAATATTATTAGGAAATTTTATCTTGGTCTTAATAAACGAAAACTATAAACTAGACACATGAATAATTTATTAAAAAAACTATTATTACCAATTATTGTGATTACTTTTTTGGTTTTTCTAGGGTTTCAGTTAAGTAACAAATCATCTGCACCGCATGTAACATTTACCACTATAGAGGGTAAAAAAATTGCGATGACTGACTTGAAAGGCAAAGTCGTGCTAATTAATTTCTGGGCTACTGATTGCCCAGGCTGTATTAAGGAAATGCCGGCGCTGGTAAAAATCTACAATGAATTTAGCAATAAAGGTTTTGAAATCATTGCGGTAGCCATGCCATACGACCCACCGGCACAAGTACTTAATTACGCGAAACAAAAAGTACTGCCATTTCCGGTCATGCACGATGGCTTATCCGAAATCACCGAAAAATTTGGTGGAATTAACCTTACGCCAACAACTTATATTTTTGATAAACAAGGCCATTTATTACGCCGCACCATTGGTAATATAGACTTTGCTGATTTAAATACCATACTCAATGAAGCATTAAATAATAAAAAGGTAGGCTCGTAAATGTTGTGGATAAAAGCGTTTCATATTATTTTTGTCACCAGCTGGTTTGCTGGATTATTTTATTTGCCAAGGTTGTTTGTAAACCATGCAATGGTAAGCGATAGCGCCACCTCTGACAGACTCAAACTCATGGAGCTAAAACTTTTTAGGTTTATGTTCCCACTAGCGCTATTGGCTATCATTTTTGGTTTGTGGTTGTGGCTAGGTTATGGCGCTTCAGGACATTGGATGCATGCTAAATTAACATTGGTTGCCATATTAGTCGCTTACCATTTTTATTGCGGAAAGCTGCTTAATGACTTTAAACAAGATAACAATAAACACAGTCATATTTGGTATCGTTGGTTTAACGAACTTCCGGTAATCATACTTTGTTTAATTGTCATACTCGTTGAAGTGCAACCGTTTTAACAATTAGTGCTGGATTGATAATTTAACAATGGATATTTTTAATTCCCAGTGGCTACTTAACATGCTGGACAAATCTAGCAAAACACCACAGGGATGCATACTTGGTTTATTCGATGTTTTAGCTGAGTCGTTGCAAACGCCCAGCTTGGAAATAGACAGTCTTAATAAGGTTGGCAAGCAAGCGCTAATTAATTTTATCAGCTTGCAAGCTAAGCGCTGTCACGCAGAAAACCCAGAAATTTTAGCCGAACATATCGTGTTAATTGCCAGAAATGCCATGCAACAAGAAATGAATGTACCCGGTTGCAATAGTTTAACGCATGCTAAAAAAGCGGCTAATGCACTTATTTTGGCACAAACGCAAAGAAATTGGCTTTATACAAAAACGTTGTTCTCAAAACCTGTGACTTACGCCATTGCCGCAAGTGTCTTAGTGTTAACCGTCTCTACGGCAATCTGGCTAATAGATTTCACTCAAACTAACCAGCTTCAATTAGCCTTAACTAGAAACCATATTAGCAAAACCAATACATTGATTGCTGCCAATCCGAAACATATCAACAACAATATTACCGCTAGCGACGCTGCCGCCATGTATGCAAAGTTTGAGCAAATGCGAAACGGGACCTGCCAATTTCCGGAGGCAATTCAAATTCCCGATAGGGATAAAGCGATTTATTTAATTAATGTCGTCGGAGGAAAACTACCGACAGATCTTCATGATTTAGCAGTTGCTAATGCTTATTTGGAAAAAGTACGCTGTAACTTCACGCCTATGCTGATGGCGCACTCAAAATAAACGCATTCAACGTAAACTCATTAAAAAATTTACCCCACCTGATTTGACAAAAAAATGCCCGCAAAATATATTTAAGCGGGCATTTCTTACATTAAAG
>Ga0194085_1155_pt1 | contig 15444 bp, 18 predicted proteins | sample LauGreSp1BDMLBSN_2_FD_133655 | JGI IMG/M metagenome (GOLD analysis project Ga0194085, IMG submission 133655) | reverse complement strand
AAAGTGTTGCAGTTCGATCAACTCAATGGTTTTTCAGATATCCTGCAAAGTCACATTAAATCGAGTGCTGTTCTTGAAGAGTACGCGTTGGATTTATGGGAATCTACCCAGCATCCAGAAAAATTTGGTATTAAATTGGATAGCGTAGATGTTAATCGGCTAATCCATACCGGTGCTAGCCCTCGCGGTATGGGTATGTTGCTGAAAGCTGCGCGTGTGCACGCTTGGTTAATGAATCGTGATAGTTTATATCCGGAAGATATCCACGCCGTGTTCCATGAACTGATCGCGCACAGATTGGTATTTAATGCTATGTACGAAAACCGTAGAACGCTTTTAGCGCGAGAGTTGACGGCACAGATTCTAAGTACGGTTGCAGTCCCAACGCAAGCTAAAGCAGCATGATTCCAGCTTACGCTAAACCATTTACCTACCAAACGCCTTGGAAGTCTAGCAGCATCCATTACGGCGGACATCGTGGCACACAGCGCGGTTTAGGTTTCGAATACAGAGGTAATGTGCCGCTGATTGATTATCCTGATGCTAGGCGCATGGATTTGCGGCAAACCTTACGTGATCCTTATGAGCAGGTTCAAGTAAAATTGTTTAACCAAGACAATACTACCCCTATATTTGCGGTATGCGACCTGTCTAGCTCTATGCAGTTTAAGGGACGGGTTAGAAAACTGGATCTAGCCAAAGAAGTTGCAGCTTCTATTGCTTGTTCAGCATTTGAAACTGGCGACCTATTTAGCTTTATTGGCTATAACGCGCATGTGATAGAAGAGTTTACCCTAGCTTTAAGTCACCACGTACATCAGTCATTTGAACTAATTGAGCAGCTTGCTAGTTACAAAAAAATGCATGTGGGTTCTGACGGTATTCTAGAGGTGGCGCAATATCTAAGTCAGCATAAAGCCTTAGTCTTTTGGATTTCAGATTTCCATATGCCCACAGCTTTGATAGAGCAGGCTTTTAATATGATGTCTGCACATCAGGTGATACCGGTAGTGCTGTGGGACGAGCATGAAAGTGCAAAGCTACCAAAATTTGGCTTTGGCAATATGATTGATCCTGAAACAGGCATGAATAGAACCATTTTCTTTCGCGAGTCAGTGCGTAAGCAGTTCATTGATGCTTTCGCTGCCAGAAAGCAGGCACTGGAAACATTATTCTCCACCTTTGATAGCCCGCCCATTTTTTTAAGCGGGCAGTTTGAAGCTGACGCTATGTCGCATTATTTTGAGCAATATATGAGCCTATGAAAAATATAATCAGAAAATTATTGGTCAGTTCCAGCTTATGCTTGGTCTCGGTCGCGTTCAACGCGATGGCCGCAGATACCAAAATCTTACATGTCATCAATCCACAGAAAAATAGCGGCATACAAGTTGGCGACGTACTCAATCGTAGTTTAGAGATTGCGGTCGATGCCTCTTACCAGCTCAATAAAACTGCTTTGCCAATGAAAGGTGAAGTTAGAAACGGTATTGAGTTGACCTCAATCAACATTCAGTCATCGCGACAATTGCAAGGCAGGCTATATCACATAGATTTAAGTTATCAGGTTTTTGCTGCCGCCAATAAGCCAGTGGTACTAGCACTACCCGCCGAAAGCTTGACTTTCAATAGTGGTGAAAAAGTGTTGACTGCAAATTTACCGGCTTGGAATTTTTGGTTTTCACCATTAGTCTCTGAAGGTCTGAGTAATGCTAAAGAAAATATGCAGCCACAATATAAGGCCAGCCTGATTGATGTTAGTTTTATTCAATCTGGCTTTTGGTTCTCTGTTGTGTTGGCAGGCATTGGTCTTTTAGGCTTGATATACAATAATGCGAACCAGCGGTGGCTACCTTTAATGAACGGTTCATTTGCCCAAGCGCAGCGCAAGTTGAAGTTGCTTGCAAAACAAAAACAATCGGGCAAAGAATCTGATGCATTGCTAGCCATGCATCAGGCTTTCAACCAAGTATATGGCGAAAATTTGTTTGTGGCAGATGTTGATTATTTCTTAGCTACGCATCCGAAATTTAATCGCTTAAGAACTGAAATCACGCAGTTTTTTGAGCTTTCTAATACCGTTTTGTTTTCAAGTTCAAAGATGAGTGCTGATACCCTAATCAAGCAATTGCTAGTGCTAAGTAAACAATTGAGAGATTGCGAACGAGGCGTTAAATGACTTTATTACAACCGTGGGCACTTTTACTATTACCACTGGCAACTGCCCCATTTTTATTTAAAAGTCATCAGGGCCAGTTGTATTCTTGGCTAGAAATTGCGCCAGTAGATCGGCTTTCTGAGATTGCGAATTTAGTGGTAAAAACGATCTCTGCATTGATTTTCTTTTGTATCGTACTTGCCCTGGCGGGTCCTCAGGGCTCTGATAAAAAAATACAGAAAGTGGGTAAAGGTGCTCAAACGGTATTTGTGATAGATCGTAGCGTCAGTATGGACCACCCGTTTGCCGGTGACTCTTCTAGTGGTCGAGCTGCCGAAATTAAATCGATGGCGGCTCGGCGCCTGATTACCAAATTTATTGACTCGCGACCGGATGATATGATTGGCGTTGTTGGATTCACTAATTCGGCCTTGTATGGTATGAAAATTACATCCAATCGTGATGCCATTCATGCTGCCATTAATGCAGCTACCGGGTCTGCCCTGAACCAAACTAATATTGGTGCAGGCGTTACCGAAGGCATCGCCTTATTTGACCACATTCAAAGCTCTGGTTCACGTGCGATTATTTTACTGTCTGACGGTGCAGGCAAACTCAGTCCGCGGGTGAAATTCAAGATTTCCACTCAATTGGCCAGTAAAAAATTAAATCTTTACTGGATTGTGTTGCATGAACCAGACGAGATCAGCATCTTTACGCCAAACGAATATGAAGAGGGAAAAGTGCCTGGAATCGATCTTGACCGTTATTTTAAGTCGCTTAAAGTTAAATATAAGGCTTTTGAGGCAGATAACCCAACGACACTGCAGTCAGCCTTGCAATACATTAATGCAAAAGAGAAAAATGATATTCGCTACACGCTAAATATCCCCGGTCATGACTACTCAAGAGACTTGATTGTATTGGCTTTATTACTCAGCCTAGGTCTATTAATCATTAAGAATTTAAGGGTACACACATGGTAAAGCAGATGAAAATCAGTAATATTATTTTTGGATTATTGCTATGTCTAGGACTCACGAGCGCTGCTTATACAGGCTATCAAAGTCAAAAAATAGGACTCGTTAATCGTGCTATTTTAGCAGACCAGCAAATTCAAGATGATGACTATCCATATCAGCAGAAATTTTCTGCCGCCTATGACCAAGGTCGTAAGCAAGATTACAAACATGCGGTGCAAACTTACGGCCAGTTGCTAGAAACTTCACCTAGCCTGCATGAGCAAGCCAAAATACAGTTCAATATAGGCAATAACCTGTTTGTATCGGGCTTAATCCGCCGCGTTAATGATGACGGTAGTTTGAATGATGATGCGCGTTATGCTTATGCCCAAGCTAAATTGGCTTATGAGCAGTCATTAAGACTTGAACCTATGTCTTCCATTGCTAAGTTTAACTTAAGCTTATTACATGCGGTGATGTCGAAAAATATGAAGCCCTCACCAAAAGAGCAATCCACCATGGAATTAAGTAATTTACCAGTGGGTATGCCATGAAGAAAATAATGCTCATTCTTGAAGACAACTACGAAACCGCGCTATATTTAACTGCGGCACTGTTGCTAGTTTTTGCTTTGATTAAGCCACAGATTCAACTTAAGCAAGCCGTGCATAATTATTTGTTGGTAGCTGATGTGTCGCAAAGTATGAATGCAGAAGACGTAAAATTGGATAATAAAATAGTGAGTCGATTAGCCTATACGCAGCATTTAATGCGAAGAATTGTTGAGACTTCGGCCTGCGGAACCTATATCAGCATTGGTATTTTTGCTTCGGACAATGTGGCTTTGCTAATTACGCCTTTAGAAGTGTGTGCCAATTATGATGCTATTGCTGATTCGATTGATCATCTAGAGTGGCGCATGGCGTGGAAGGGTAACAGTCGCATTAGCTTCGGCATTCGTGCCGCGGCCAACACTTTAGACTCGCTCAATGTGCCGGCCCAAATGATGTTTTTTACTGATGGTGATGAAGCGCCTAGAGTCAATGTGACGATACAGCAAGACTTAAGCGGCATACAGATTGGTAAAAACTTCGTGTTTGTTGGTGTAGGGGGGTCTGAGAAGATAGGAATCCCTCGTTACAACGCCTCAAACAAAAAAGTGGGTTATTGGCCGATTAGTGATAACAATAATGCCGGTGCGGTTGGCGTCAATTATGCTGATCCTAGCTTGGATGACCCGGATCCTCCTGTCGCGAGCGCCGAGTATGACCGGTTTTTATCTAAGCTTGAAGCTGAATATTTGAAGGGTTTAGCTAGAGATATCAAGGCCAAATATATTACCGGTGCGGATACGCCAGAATTTTACGATTTTGTGCAGCAGCAAAAACCTGCTGCTAGTTTTGTAACCGCGTATTCTGTCCAATGGTTATATTTGAGTATTGCCTTATTGCTGCTGCTCTGTACATACGTACCAAACTTAATCACTTCAAAATTTTGGCATTTATTACGATCTGCTTAATTAAGATTGTACCTGTAGCGGTAATTAGGCCTCAATGACAAGTTTGTATCAAGATGCGTTTCGCAGCAACTCCATTAAGTTACGCTAACAGCGGAAGTTGTAAGGTTCTAAGCGCTTTGGTCAGAGATGTTATGCTGAATAATCTAGCAATTCACATGTTGAGCAAGATTACAATTTATGGTCTTAAATAGCATTAAGCCAAAAGATGGATTGCCGCGTTCAATCTTCTTTAAATCGTCAATTGTTGCTAGATAGCATTGCATTTTTCCAACATATACTGGCTTACATTCATCAATCTTAATATTAATCACAACATAGTAATGGATATCTATTTTGTAAAACAACAGTTAACAACGTAGTAATACCCCTGTATATAACCGTTGATATAAATCCCATAGGTTAATAGACAGTAAAAATCAAAATATGTACAATAATGCGTACATGTTTAAAGAGCTTCGAAAATGGACGCAATTACCTACACAACTGCGCGTGCGCAACTGGCCAGCAATATGAATCGTGTGTGTGAAAACCACGAGCCGTTGATTATCACGCGAAATCGAGAACAATCGGTGGTGATGCTTTCGCTTGCGGATTATCAGGCGTTGGAAGAAACTGCTTATTTATTACGCAGTCCAACTAATGCAAAACGATTGATTGAGGCGGTAATTGAGTTGAATGCCGGCAATGGCACGGAAAGAATGCTGGCAGAATGAAGCTAGTTTTTGCTGAAACTGCTTGGCAGGATTATTTTTATTGGCAGTCTAATGACAAGCAAATGGTAAAGCGCGTTAACAAATTAGTGCAAGAAATTCAGCATGAGCCATTTGCAGGCATAGGTAAGCCTGAGCCATTAAAACATGCGCTCAGCGGTTTTTGGTCACGGCGCATTAATGATGAGTATCGAATTGTCTATAAAGTAGCTAGCGATAGTTTGCTTATTGCGCAACTGCGCTATCACTATTAGCATGATGATCGTTATACCCGAAACTGACTACGAACTTAGCGCCATTCGCGCACAAGGCGCGGGCGGGCAGAATGTGAATAAAGTCTCAAGCGCGATTCATTTGCGTTTTGATATTCAGGCTTCTTCATTAAGCGATTGGTTAAAAGAGCGCTTGATGCATTTGAAAGATAGCCGCATTACTGATGAAGGTATTTTGATTTTAAAAGCCCAGCAATATCGTACCCAAGAGGCGAATAAAAAAGATGCGATTAAGCGCTTGCATGAGATTGTGAATGCGGCAAACCAAGTGAAACCTATGCGTTATGCCACCAGACCTAGTTATGGTTCTAAGCAACGGCGCTTAGAAAGTAAAACACAACGCGGGCAAATTAAGCAGATGCGTGGCAAAATAGCGTCTGACAAAAATGAGCATTAAACCTAACGTGAATTTACTTGCACTCGACACCTCTACTGAATATTTATCACTGGCCTTGTTGAAAGGCGATAAAACTTTCACCTTTGACCTTAACGCAGGGCAAACACATTCACAAATTATTTTGCCGCAATTGCAAAGCCTACTGAATGAAGCCGATTTGCAACTAAACGCCTTGCAAGGTATTGCTTTTGGCGCTGGCCCCGGCTCATTTACTGGTGTGCGAATTGCCGCTGGCGTGGCACAGGGTTTGGGTTTTGGCGCGAATCTGCCTGTAGTGAGCATTTGTACTTTGTTGGCTTTAGCTGAAGCGAGTGGTGCAGAAAAAGTCATTGCCTGCTTAGATGCCCGCATGGGCGAGGTGTATCACGCTGCCTATGCAAGGGTTGGTGGCGAGTGGCAAATAATCATCGCACCAGGGCTATATAAACCTGAAGCGGTACCTGCCATAGAAGGTGATAATTGGACTGGCGCAGGTAGTGGCTGGCAGACTTATGCTGAGCAGTTGGGCGCGGCTTACTCAGGGCAATTACGCAATGTTCAAGCACATTTATTACCTAATGCTAGTGCCATACTTAGTCTAGCCCAGCCTATCTTTGCAAGAGGTGAGGCAAAGCCAGCAAGTGAAGCGATGCCTATTTATATTCGAAATCGCGTAGCGCTTAAAACGGCGGAGCGTGAGCAGGGTTTGCGTTTATGAGTGCCGTGCCAAAAATTCAAGCGAAATTTCGTCCGATGCGCTTGGATGATTTAGATGAAATTATGGCGATTGAACCGCAGATTTATCCCTATCCTTGGACGCGTGGCAACTTTAGTGATTCATTGAATTCTGGCTATCAAGCCTGCGTTCTGGTTGAGCAAGAAAAAATTATTGCCTATGCCTTATTAATGATGGTGTTAGATGAAGCGCACTTGCTTAATTTGAGCGTAGCGAAATCGTACCAGAAACAAGGTTTAGGCCGTTTCTTATTAGAGCACATGTTACAAATTGCTAAAGAAAATCAAGCGGCTAATATGTTTTTAGAGGTTCGCCAGAGCAATCTTTCCGCCATCGCTTTGTATGAAAATATTGGTTTTAATGAAATGGCGATTCGCCGCGCTTATTATCCAGCCGCCAATGGCCGTGAAGATGCGGTTTTAATGGGCTTAGCCCTATGAGTTTAATGACGCGTGAAGATATGTTACGAGAGTTAGAATTGCTGCCGGTGTGGCAACTAAGAGCACCTTTGCCATCATTCTTACATGCCGAAGTCGAGGCTGAGGCCTTAGCACAGTCTGTTGCATTGCCTATTATAGAAAATCAGGCAATTGAAACTGAGGAAATTGTCACCGACACGCTAGAAAAAGAAAATTTTTCACCAGCAACATCGTTGGACGTTTTATCAGAACCTGCACCAGTATTTTTTACCGTCATTTTAAACGATAGTGCAGATTACCTATTTGTGTTGCCGAGCGCAGCGTTACAAGCTGATGAGCAACACTTATTAAAAAATATTTTTATGGCGATGCGCATAAAAGTGCAGGCAGCTGAGACTTCGTCAAATATTGTGGCGCTAATGAATACTCATCAACCCAAGCTACTGATTGCTATGGGTGAATCTACCGCGCAGGCCATCTTGCAATCAAGCGAAAGTTTGCTTAATTTACGCGGAAAATTACACCAATTTCAAAATCTTCCGCTAGTGGCAACTTATGATTTAGCGCATCTATTACAAGTTTCGGCAGACAAAGCGCTCGCGTGGAATGATTTATGCTTAGCCATGCATACTTTGCAGCAACCTAATAAGCTATAAAAATTTAATAATCCTGACTTATCTCCACGCTAAACTATTGCAATCTGCCGCATAGGCACAATTTAAAAATTATAGTTTGTTATCATGATCTTTCTACGATTAGATTTATTTACGACTTGATTTATTGAAAGCTCGATTTATTAATGACTAGATTTACCGATCACTAGATTTGTAAATAGTCTGTTTTATTAGGAGTTAAAATGCAAAAAATCTACTTAAAATTACTTACGGTATTATTGTTATTAAATTTAAGCGGCTGTGGCTACAATAATTTTCAATCACTAGATGAAGAAGCAAAAGCCAGTTGGTCTGAAGTGCTGAATCAATATCAGCGCCGAGCAGATTTAATTCCTAATTTGGTGAATGTGGTTAAAGGCTATGCCGCCCATGAAAAAAGCGTGCTGACTCAAGTGGCAGACGCGCGATCAAAAGTGGGTAGCATGCAAGTGACTGCGGATGTGTTAAATGACCCGGAAGCTTTTGCTAAATTTCAGGCAGCACAAGGCCAGTTAAGTTCTGCTTTGTCGCGCTTAATGGCAATTTCAGAAAATTATCCTAATTTAAAAGCCGATCAAGGTTTTAGAGATTTGCAGGCGCAATTAGAAGGTACTGAAAACCGAATTACGGTTGCACGTAATCGCTATATTGAAACGATCAAAATATACAACGTGGCAGTGCGTTCATTCCCACAAAATCTCACGGCGATGATGTTTGGTTATAAAACAAAACCATCATTTACCGTTGAAAATGAGAAAGCGATCTCTGCCCCACCAACAGTGGATTTTGCTGATAAAAAATAAGCTAGTTATTGATTATTATTTGATTCAATAAATGTTCTTTAATCTAAAAACGAGTTTAGCCGCACTGATTGCAATATTTATTATTGCATCATTTAATGTGCGCGCTGAGCTTGTGGCGATTCCAGCATTAAAAACGCATGTTACCGATTTAACGCAAACGCTCACATCTGAGCAACAAAACCAGTTGGAAGCCAAACTCAGCGCTTTTGAGCAGCAATCTGGTAGCCAAGTTGCGGTGTTAATAGTTGCCAGCACGCAGCCTGAAGATATCGCCCAATATAGTATTCGCGTGGTAGATGCTTGGAAATTAGGCAGAGAAAAACCAGATGATGGCTTACTTATTTTAGTCGCCAAAAATGACCATAAAATGCGGATTGAGGTGGGTTATGGTTTGGAAGGCGCGATTCCAGATTTAACTGCAAAACGTATCATTACTGAAGTGATGGCGCCAAGTTTTAAACAAGGTGATTTTTATGCTGGTATTAATAATGCTACAGATAAACTAATTGCGCTTATCTCTGGTGAACAGTTGCCAGCACCCAATAAGCAGGCCGCTGGCAATGGTGGTTTTGAAAATATTCTGCCTATTTTGTTATTTGGTGGGCTGATATTGGGTGGAATATTACGCGCCATTTTTGGTAATTTTTTCGGTGGTGCATTAAATGGTGGCGCTATTGGCATGCTGGCTTGGCTACTTGGCGGTGGAATTTTTGCCGCTATTCTATTTGGCTTGATTGCTTTTGTATTCACACTCATCGGCCCCGTTGGATTAAGCCAAATGGGAGGCGGGTTTGGTAGTGGTCGGTCAGGGGGCGGTGGCTTTTCTGGCGGTGGCGGCGGTTTTGGCGGCGGCGGCGCTTCGGGAAATTGGTAATGGAAGCTATTACAAAAATGACCTTAACTAAAATAATGCGTACAAACTTTATGTTGGGTGAAATCAAATAATGTCAGTTAAGTCTATCAAGCGCTTATTTAGGCACTTATTTATTTGGCCAAGGATAGTGCACAAGCAATTGCCAGTGCAGGCCATGTTGAATATAGAAGCGGCCATTGCTAAAAGTGAAAGCTTGCATCTGGGAGAAATTTGTTTCGTAGTTGAAGCTAACTTACATGTGCTGGATATTCTGGGCGGAAAATCGGCTAGAACGCGCGCCATAGAAACATTTTCCAATTTCAAAGTGTGGGATACTGAGCATAATAATGGCGTGCTTATTTACTTGCTGTTAGCCGATCATGATTTTGAGATTTTGGCTGATCGGGGTATCCATTTGCGTGTCGGTGCGACAGGCTGGGAAGCTATTAGCAAAGGGATGGAAGCGCGCTTTCGGCAAGGTCAATTCGAGGTTGGCATACTTGAGGGTATACAAAAAATTAGCGAACAACTTGAGCAGCACTATCCATCACAGGGAAAAAAGCCTAACGAATTGAAAAATTCGCCTATCATTATATAAGCACTCATCGCAGCTAAAGCCTATAAACATTCAATAACTCTTACTGACTAAATGACTGATTCTATGTAAAATTCGCATCTTGATATTTGCCAAGATTCGATTACACCATGCGCTCCTCACAATTTTTCTTCAATACCCAAAAAGAAGCGCCAAACGACGCTGAACTACCCAGCCATATTTTAATGGTGCGGGCAGGGTTAATTAAACGCCTAGGTTCAGGCTTGTACACTTGGATGCCGTTGGGCTTGCGTGTATTACGTAAGGTGGAAGCGATTGTACGTGATGAAATGAACAAAGCCGGTGCGCTTGAGTTGCTAATGCCCGCTGTGCAGCCAAAAGAACTGTGGGAAGAAACTGGCCGTTGGGCAGTTTTTGGGCCGCAGATGCTTAAAATTACCGATCGCCACGAGCGTGAATTCTGCTTTGGCCCAACCCATGAAGAAGTGATTACTGACATTGCCCGCGCTGAAATTCGCAGCTATAAGCAATTGCCGCTTAACTTTTATCAAATTCAAACCAAGTTTAGAGATGAGATTCGTCCTCGTTTTGGGGTGATGCGGGCTCGTGAGTTTATGATGAAAGATGCTTATTCCTTTCATACAGATTTTGCTTCGCTAGATGCGACTTATCAAACTATGTTTCAAGCTTATGGCAAGGTATTCAATCGCTTAGGCCTTAAGTTTCGCGCAGTTAAGGCTGATACTGGCGCAATAGGTGGTGACGGTTCTCATGAGTTTCATGTGCTGGCTGATTCAGGTGAAGATGGCTTGGCGTATTGTAATACTTCAGACTACGCAGCCAATGTTGAACTAGCTGAGGCTGTTGCGCCGCACGCCAGAAATGCCGCAAATGAGTTGATGCAAGAAGTGGATACACCTAAGCAAACATCTTGCGAAGAAGTGGCGAAGTTATTGAATATTGGTTTAGACCGCACGATTAAGGCGATGGCTTTAATTGCAACGCTTGAAGATGGCAGCACACAGTTTAACTTGTTGCTTATTCGCGGCGATCATCGTATGAATGAAATTAAGGTGAATAAATTAGCCGGTCTGCATGACTTTAGATTTGCTACTGAAGAAGAAGTGCGTGCGAATTTAAAATGCCCACCAGGGTTTATTGGTCCAGTTGGTGTAGGCGCACATGTGCGTGTCATTGCGGATAGAACCGTGGCTGCTATGAGTGATTTTGTTTGTGGTGCCAATAAACCAAAATATCATTTAAGCGGTGTGAATTTTGGTCGTGATTTACCTGAGCCAAGTCTAGTTGCTGATATTCGCAACGTGGTTGAAGGAGATGCTAGTCCTGATGGAAAAGGCATATTGTCGCTTTGTCGTGGCATTGAAGTCGGTCATATTTTCCAATTACGCACTAAGTATTCAGAGGCGATGAACGCGACTTATCTTGATGTAAATGGCCAAACGCAAGTGATGGAAATGGGTTGTTACGGCATCGGTGTTTCACGTATTGTCGGCGCAGCTATTGAACAAGGTAATGATGAGAAAGGTATTATATTTCCAGCGAGTATGGCGCCATTTAGCGTGGTGATCTGCCCGATTGGTTTTGATAAATCAGACGCTGTTAAATTAGCTGCTAATCAATTGTATGCCGACTTACTTGCCGCTGGAATTGATGTATTGCTAGACGACAGAGGCGAGCGTCCAGGCGTAATGTTTGCCGAGGCTGATTTAATGGGTATTCCACATCGTCTAGTCATTGGTGAGCGTGGCTTAGCTGAGGGCTTGGTTGAATACAAAGCGAGAACTTCTGCTGAAGCACAATCGTTACCATTAGTTAATTTAGCCGCGGCGGTACTTGAGCTTTTATAGTTTATGCTTGAGAATGGTCTCTTAAAATCAAGTAAAGTTTGAGCGTTCATGATGCTTAAAAATCTGAAAATCAGTGGGCTAATATGCTTTGGAGCGTTTGTTTCAAATATTAGTTTTGCTGGTTCTCAGCTTGAAGAGCATTTGTCTAATAGCGTTAAAGCTATGATGCAGCAGAGTGTTAGTGATAAAGCTGCGCCCAAGTTTGCATTTACAGCACCAGAAGAAGCTGATGCCTGGCTCAAAGAAATGTCACAGCGGCTTAAGAGCCGCATCCCAAATAACACCTATCGTGAAGATTTGTTACGTACTATACATTATGAAGCGACTCGCTCAGGGCTTGATCCTCAGATGGTGCTCGGTCTGATAGATGTAGAAAGTGGTTTTCATAAATATGCCTTATCGTCAGCTGGCGCCCGTGGTTTTATGCAAGTCATGCCATTTTGGCCGCGCAATATTGGTGCAAGTGATCATAATTTATTTAAGTTACGAACCAATTTACGCTACGGATGCACAATTTTAAGACATTATATTAATATTGAACACGGTGATTTATATCGTGCGCTCGGTCGATATAATGGCAGTTTAGGGCAATCCAATTACCCAAATTTAGTATTGGCTGCTTGGCGAAAAAAATGGAATTACCCGCAAAAAGATATTTAAGACTAGTTATTTTCATTCTCAATGCTGTTTTGCACTGAAATGGTGCGAAAATAAGTTCAAAAAAGTTTACATTTTTATAAAAATGCTTCAGTATTGCCTTGGCGTTAAATATGTAACAGGAAAATTACATCTATTAAGTCTGTTGCATAAAGCGTTGCTGTTCGCGTTTCTTATTACTCATTATAAAAATCAGGAGAATTAAGTATGTCGAAATTAACTGCGTTAGCACTAAGTATTGCTGTTTTAGGTGGAATCTGGGCATTTTTAGCATTAGGTCCATTGGGCGGAGCGGCTCCCATCGCTTTAGTTTGGGTTGGTTTTATTGCTTGGGGTTGTTATTTCCATACTGGCGGTGATGATGCTGCATTGCAAAAAACAATTGCAGGCATGTCTTATGGTGCTGTTGTCGCTGGCGTTGCATTAACTTTAGTGAGCTCAGGTGCGTTGGCCAGCTTAGGTACTTTAGCTGCACCAGTCATTATTGCAGTGACTGTATTCTTTTTAGTGATCGTAGCTAGTGTTAACTTGTTATCAGTGGTGCCGGCTAATGTGTATGGTTATGCAGCAACCGCTGGTCTAGCTTTAACATCCGGCTCAGCAGCTAATGCAACAGCGATGAACCTTACAAATCCAGCGTTGCTAGTCATTGTTTCAGTGGTTATTGGCGCATTGTTCGGCATGGTTTCAGGTAAAGTGGCCGGTATGCTAGGTAAATAATCTTGCTAGATAAATAATCTTATTTGCTTACTTGAATGATTTAGTAAGCAATAAAAAAACCGCCTTTGGGCGGTTTTTTTATGTCTCATGCGTTTGTGCTAGTAAATTTAATATTTAAAACTATACATCACACTTTCTATAAAACGCATTTTCTACAAGGCCTATTTAATTCGCTTTTACAACCTTAAAGCCATAATAAGTACCAAATTCACCTTCAGGTTCATGGTAGACAAATAGCATATCATTGGCATAACCTGTGCCATTAAAGTGGTTTTGTGAGCGCAGTTTTAAGTCTTTTGGTAATTCACTTTTACCCACATACTTACCGCTTAAGTCAAAGATTAATACCGCCTTATGATCTACATCTATCAGTACTAACTCTTCGCCCTTAATGCCGCTATACGCGATAAAGTGCGCGCTAATTTCATCGTGTACAACACCAGCTTTAGTAAAATCTAAAGCAATCTCACTTATTTTTTCGCGTGATTTTAAATCCACCACCCATACTTTATTGCCGCGCTCTTGTTTAGCATAGTATTGGTTAGTGTCTGGATTGTAGCTTGGCATGGTGGCGGCATCGCCAAATGCCGGATTAAACTGAATCACTTCATTTGAGGTATCTTTAATATCACCTGTTTCAGTTAGGTCTAAAGAATAAATGCCAGTATTGGGCGATTGGCCCGCATCACTAGAAACGTTATAAGTAATCGTTTCTAACTTGTCACTATTCTTATTATAGTAAATAGAGCGGTTGTCATAACCCGGATGCGCGGAGCTGACAAAATTACCTTCATCATCATAAACATGAATTTGTGATTTTGATGTGGCAGATTCATACTCACTCGCCATCGGCGCTAAGCCGCCATCAGCAATGTAGTAGCGCTTTAAGCCAGGAATATGTGCCACCGTCATAGGCCGAGTGCTAGATTTTTTTACTAGCGGGATTTTGATGCCAACTTGTGCATCTACCAAAATTTCAGCATAAGCTGGTTGCAATGTGGCCATTAAAGCGACAGAAAATAAAACATTTGAGAGGCGCATAATTACTCTTTCTTGATGAAGTTCACTAACGATTTAATTATTTAGCGATACTTTGTTTAGTCATAATGTTGACTGGATTTGTTCAATAATTGCTTAAATTTAGTGGTCGAAATATTATTTAATTAATCAATCAATCAATTGTTGCTCTATTAACATTGCATCACCATAACTAAAAAAACGATACTGCGCAGAAATAGCATGTGCGTAAGCTTTTTTAATATTATCCATACCAGCAAATGCTGACACTAACATGAGCAAAGTACTTTTGGGTAAATGAAAGTTGGTAAACAAACGGTCGACCACCTTAAAACGATAACCTGGCGTAATAAATATATCTGTTTCGCCGCTGCCTGCTTGTAAATCGCCCTTCATATTCGTTGTACTAAGCCGCGCCGCACTTTCTAATGCTCGTAAGGCAGTGGTACCAATTGCGGTTACTTTACCACCGCGCTTTTTAGTCTGGCTAATCATCTCTATAGTATCTTGTGAAATGTTATAGAGTTCACTGTGCATGATATGTTCATTAATATTGTCTACACGTACAGGCTGAAAAGTACCTGCGCCCACATGCAAAGTGACGTAAGCAATAGCAATACCTTTTTGTGTAAGTTTCGTTAGCATGGCCTCATTAAAGTGTAAGCCTGCGGTAGGCGCGGCCACCGCTCCCAAATGTTTACTAAACACGGTTTGATAACGCTCTTCATCTTCATGCGTTGCCTCATGTGTAATATAAGGTGGCAAAGGTAAAGCGCCGTGCTGCTCAAGCAAATCTAAAACAGAAATATCACTTAAAAATCGGAGTTCAAATAAATCATCATGTCTAGCAGTCACTTCAACATTAAATGCATCTGACAATGTTAACTGATTGCCAATCTTAGGCGCACGCGACGCTCTAACATGGGCGTAAGCAGTATGCTGGTCAATTACACGCTCAATAAGCACTTCAACATTTCCGCCTGTCAGTTTGTGGCCAAACAAACGCGCCTTAATCACGCGAGTGTCGTTAAACACGACTAAATCGCCAGCATTTAAGAAATTAGTTAAGTCACTAAAGGCTTCGTCATGCAAAGAACCGTCCATTCCGTTGACGTGCAACATTCGGCTAGCCGTTCTTTCAGAGGTGGGATGTTGGGCAATTAAT
>Ga0194085_1169_pt1 | contig 15530 bp, 15 predicted proteins | sample LauGreSp1BDMLBSN_2_FD_133655 | JGI IMG/M metagenome (GOLD analysis project Ga0194085, IMG submission 133655) | reverse complement strand
TAAAAAAAGCAGTGTTTCACGTGAAACACTGCTTTTCTTTTTCAAGCACGCACTAAGCGCGCTTAACATTTGTAACTAAGTATTATTTTTTAGCTTTTGCTGTTGGTGTTGATTCAGTTAGCAAATAAGTGATGTAGTTAGCTTTTTGAGCAGGCGTACAATCTACACCTAAAATATCGTTACAATGTTTAGTGAATTTAGCTTCCACTTTATCGTAGTCGCTAAAGCGTTTAGCGTTAACTACTGGTGAAAGTGGTTTAATCGTTTTGCCAGTTGCAATGTGTTTACCTGCATCTGCTGGATTTGCTGTGTGGCATGAAGCACAAGCAGTTTCTTTACCGTTAGCGCCTTTTACTTTTTGGTTGAAGAATACTTTACCGTCAGCTACTGAAGCAACGAAGTCTGGGTTAGCGCCTTTAGCTACTGTTGTGTAAATAGCGGCTAATTTTTCTGCATTGGCAACGCTAGCTTGTGCAGAGAAAGCTGTAAGACCAAGTAATACTGCTAATGCAATGTTTAATTTTTTCATATGATGCTCCGTTCTAGGTTTAAAGTATGTGTTCGGTTTTACGGGTCGAGCTATAGTAATAAGCCAATATTATGCCAGCTTTGTTAATAAATTATGAATATCTTTTTTCAGAGTGTAATTATTCCACTTATCGGACTAATAAATCAACTGTTAAAACAAGCTTTTGCATGACTAAATTAGGCAATTCCAGTAAAATCTAATTCTTTGAAATATAAGCGTTAAATGATGCCAAAAGCAGAACATAAGTACCCTGATATTTTTGATGTGATTGTCGTTGGTGGTGGTCATGCCGGAACTGAGGCTGCACTCGCCAGTGCCAGAATGGGCCAAAAAACCTTATTGCTGACGCACAACATTGAAACGCTGGGTCAAATGTCTTGTAATCCAAGCATAGGCGGCATCGGCAAAGGGCATTTAGTTAAAGAAATCGACGCACTAGGCGGTGCAATGGCTGCCGCTACCGATGAAGGCGGCATACAGTTTCGCATATTAAATTCTAGTAAAGGTCCGGCCGTACGCGCTACACGCGCACAAGCGGATCGAGTTCTGTACAAAGCCGCCATACGCCGCCGACTAGAGAATCAACCTAACTTATGGCTTTTTCAGCAAGCGGTAGATGATATTATTTTAGAGGGCGATGCTGACTTACCGCGCGCCGCTGGCGTGGTGACGCAAATTGGTTTGCGCTTTGCCTCAAAAACAGTGGTGTTAACCGCCGGTACTTTTTTAGGCGGCTTGGTGCATGTTGGCTTGCAAAATTACAGTGCTGGCCGCGCTGGCGATCCTCCATCAATTTCGTTGGCTGCGCGTCTGCGTGAAATCGGTTTGCCGGTTGGCCGTTTAAAAACTGGTACACCACCGCGTATCGATGGTCGCAGTATTGATTATTCCGTGATGCAAGAACAGCCGGGCGATAATCCTGTGCCGGTATTTTCGTTTTTGGGCAATGTTGCGCAGCACCCTGCCCAACTGCCGTGCTGGATTACCCACACCAACGAGCGCACGCACGATATTATTCGCAGCGGATTAGATCGCTCGCCTATGTATACCGGAGTTATTGAGGGCGTTGGCCCGCGTTATTGCCCAAGCGTTGAAGATAAAATTCACCGCTTTGCAGATAAAGATTCCCACCAGATATTTTTAGAGCCAGAAGGCTTAAGCACCCATGAAGTTTACCCAAATGGAATTTCAACCAGCTTGCCGTATGATATTCAGCTAGCTTTGGTGCGTTCGGTAAAGGGTTTGGAAAATGCGCACATTATGCGTCCGGGTTATGCCATTGAGTACGATTATTACGATCCGCGTGGCTTAAAAAGCTCGTTGGAAACTAAAGCTGTGAGCGGTTTATTTTTTGCTGGCCAAATTAATGGCACTACTGGTTATGAAGAAGCTGCCGCGCAAGGTTTATTAGCGGGTGCCAATGCCGCACTTTTAGCGCAAGGTAAAGACGCTTGGTGCCCTGCCCGCGATGAAGCTTACATCGGCGTAATGGTGGATGATTTAATTACCCGTGGCGTTACCGAGCCGTACCGCATGTTTACTTCTCGTGCGGAATATCGTTTGCAATTGCGTGAAGATAACGCAGATATGCGCTTGACAGAAATCGGCCGAAAATTAGGTTTGGTGGATGATGTGCGCTGGGAAGCTTTTAGCCGTAAACAAGAAGCGGTGTTGCGTGAGCAAGAGCGACTTAAAAAGACCTTTGTGCAACCGGCTAATTTAGATGCAGAAAAAATGACGGCTTTATTTGGCAAGCCGCTAGAGCATGAGTACAGTTTGTTTGAATTGTTGCGCCGTCCAGAAGTGAGTTATGAAGCGGTTTTATCGTTAGGCGAAGAGGCCTTAGGTGGCCATCAATGTGATTCATTGGCCGTCGAGGTGCGCGAGCAGGTAGAAATTGCCGCAAAATATCAAGGCTATATTGATCGCCAAACCGATGAAGTGGCGCGCAGCCGCGGCCAAGAAAATACCAAATTGCCAGAAGATTTGGATTACCGCGAAATTCATGGTTTGCCGATTGAAGCGCAACAAAAACTTAATGCACAAAAGCCTGAAACCATCGGTCAGGCCGGCAGGATTTCTGGCATCACGCCAGCCGCTATTTCGCTATTATTGGTTTACCTCAAACGTAAATCTCGCAGTAAACAAATAGAGCAAGCCGCATGACCTTGCAAGCAACATTGAAAGCCAAACTACAGGCGGGTTTGTTGGAGATGAATTTGCAAATCAGCGATGATAAGCAAGATAAGCTGATTGCTTATTTGTTGCTGATTGATAAATGGAACAAGGTGCATAACCTCACCGCAATACGCGACCCGCTGGCGATGGTGACTTTGCATTTGTTAGATAGTTTAAGTGTGTTGCCACATGTGCAGGCGTTAGCACCGAAGTACTTGTTAGATGTGGGTGCTGGTGCTGGCCTGCCAAGTATTCCGCTGGCTATTTGCCTGCCAGACTTGCAAGTGACGGCGATTGATTCTGTGCTAAAAAAAACCAGCTTTATGCGCCAAGTAAAAGGTGAGTTAGCGTTAACTAACTTTCAGGTTGAATATGGCCGCGTCGAAGCTTTAAAAGCAAAGCAGCTGTTTGATGTGATTGTTTCACGCGCGTTTTCAGAAATTGCTTTGTTCCTTAAGCTCACCAAGCATTTGTTAGCCGAAGGTGGCCAATGGTTGGCCATGAAAGGCGTTGTGCCTGAGCACGAATTTGAAAATCAGGATTTTAAAAACATGGCGATAAAGCCTAGCCGCATTGAAGTGTTAAAAGTGGCGGGCTTAGACGCTGAACGACATTTGGTTTATTTGCAGCGTTAACGCTTTAAATTGCTCGCAAATTTTAAGTTGTTATTTAAAACATCATTAAATTAAAGTAAATATGAAAATATTAGCCATTACTAATCAAAAAGGCGGTGTCGGTAAAACGACTACCTGCGTCAACCTCGCGGCCAGCATGGCTAGCTTGGGGAAAAAGGTCCTGCTGATAGATCTTGATCCGCAGGGCAATGCCAGTACCGGTAGCGGTATTGATAAAGCGCATCTTAAACACAGTATTTACCATGTGTTAATTGGTGAAAAAACACTGAGCGAAGTGATTGTTACTAGCGAAAAAAGTGGCTTTGATATTGCACCATCAAACCGTGAGTTAGCTGGCGCTGAGGTAGATTTGGTTAATGAGCTGGCGCGGGAAACTAGGTTGAAAGCCTCCATCGCTAAATTGGTCAGCCTGAATGGCTTGGCTGTCTATGATTATGTTTTGCTTGATTGCCCGCCTGCGCTAAATTTAGTGACGGTGAACGCTTTAACTGCGGCAAATTCAGTGCTGATTCCGATGCAATGTGAGTATTACGCGTTAGAAGGCTTGTCTGATTTAGTGAATACCGTAAAAAAAGTACGCGCACGATTGAATCCAACCCTAGAAATAGAAGGCTTGTTACGGACTTTATTTGATAATCGCAATATGTTGGCTAACCAGGTTTCAGATCAGTTAATTAACCATTTTGGCGATAAAGTGTATAAAACCATCATCCCTAGAAATATTAGATTGGCCGAAGCGCCGAGCTATGGCGTGCCTGTACTTAACTATGACAAAAACTCTAAAGGCTCGCAGGCTTACATGGATTTAGCGCATGAGATTATAGATAAAGACAGTCTAAGCAAGGGGAAGCAAAATGGTTAAAGCAAATGTCTTGAATAGAGGTTTGGGTCGCGGGCTTGATGCACTTTTAGCTGGCGATATGGGAAGTGTCGGCGAGGCTGATTCTTTGCTAGTGCTTAAGATAGAGCGATTACGCCCAGGTAAATATCAGCCGCGTAGTTATATGGATGATGCTGCATTACAAACCTTGGCTGATTCAATTAAGGCGCAGGGCATTATGCAGCCGATATTGGTGAGGCCGCTTATTGACGCACAATCTGCTGAGCAGCAATACGAAATTATTGCCGGTGAACGCCGTTGGCGCGCTAGCAAAATGGCTGGCTTAGAAGATGTGCCAGTATTAGTGCGTGAAATTGAAGATGAAGCCGCCTTAGCAATGGCTTTGATAGAAAATATTCAGCGTGAAAATCTGAACCCTCTTGAAGAGGCGCAAGGCATTAAGCGTTTGATAGATGAATTTGCCATGACCCACGAAAAAGCGGCGCTGGCGGTCGGGCGTTCACGCGTAGCGGTTTCAAACCTGTTGCGATTGTTGAATTTGTGCGCAGCTGTGCAAGAAATGTTAATGCATGGAAAAATAGATATGGGCCATGCTCGCGCGCTTATCGGCTTAGACGGCGCACAGCAAGTCATGCTGGCTGAACAAATTATACAAAATAATTATTCAGTGCGTGATGCCGAAAGTTTGGTTAAAAAGCAAAATACACAAGCGGCTACAACGGCAGAAGATTCGGCACAAAACAGTACACAAAAATCACAGCAGAAAATCAATACTAATCCTGACGTTATCAGGCTGCAAGAGGCTTTGAGCGATAAATTAGGCGCGGTAGTTAATATTAAAGCAAGCGCTAATGGTGCTGGAATGCTGAAAATTAGCTATGCTAATTTAGATCAGTTGGATGAAATAATCGCAAGAATTTCACGTTAATGTCACTGTAATGCCACATTAATATCACAAGAAATAAGCATAATACTGCGCTAAGTGTTTCATTTTGCTTAAACTTAGCTCTTGACTAAAAAGTTGTAATAATTCAAAATCGCGGACTTTGCAGCATATTGCATAAAAGTAAGCGTAAATAAGCGCATTTAAATGAACTGGGTTTAAGACATTGTCAGCATCTATCACCGCAGACGTTTTTAGTAAAATGCTTAAAATTCAGCTAATCGCCACGTTGGCGGTCGCGCTTGTGTTATTGCTTACGACTGGTATGCATGCAGGTATTTCGGCAATATTAGGTGGTTCGGCGGTATTAATCGGTGCGTCAGTAGCATCATTAATCGCAAGACGTAACGCTAAAAATGAAGATCCAACCGCAATTTTGGTGAATTTGTTGAAAGCGGAAGCCGTTAAAATTATTATGATTATCCTATTGTTAATCATTGTGTTTAAAGTCTATACCCAGTTAGTGCCATTTGCGCTAATTGCCGGTTTAGCCGCTGCAGCGCTGTTTTCAGGGGCTGCATTGAGTAAGTTAAAAGTGTGATTAAAAATTCTTGTCAGTTAAATGACGTAAAGTAAACTTTAGTTAGAGTAAATATTAGATTATGTCTACAGAACACGCAGAACAAGCACTGACCCCATCAAGCTACATTACGCATCACTTAAGCTTTAACGCTAAACCTATTGGTGACGGTAGTTTTTGGGTGCTCAATTACGACAGTTTTATTATGTCAGTATTGCTAGGTATTGTAGTGATGGGTTTAATTTGGTGGGTAGCTCGTAGCGCAACAACTGGCGTTCCAAGCAAAGGCCAAGCCTTTGTAGAGCTTATTTTTGGTTTTGTTGACGAGCAAGTCAAAAACATTTTCCACGGCAATCGCCATAGCTTTATTGCCCCTACAGCGCTAACAGTATTTTTATGGGTGTTAGCCATGAATGCGATGGACTTCTTGCCTGTCGATGTTATGCATCATTTTGTTTATGCCCCACTTGGTTTAGAGCACTGGCGTAGTGTCCCTACATCTGACATCAATACAACGTTTGCGTTGGCATTGGCTGTGTGGATTTTGATGATTTACTTCTCAATTAAAGTCAAAGGCCTAGGCGGCTGGATTCATGAATTATTTTACGCGCCATTCGGTGGTGCGAAATTCTTTAAACCAAAAACTGCCATGGGTTTTGTTGGCTTGTTATTAAGCCCATTGCTGTTTATTGCAAACTTTGCTTTCAATATCATTGAGTATGTTTCTAAACCGCTATCACATTCATTACGACTATTCGGTAATATGTATGCCGGCGAAGTTATTTTCTTATTGATTGGTTTGTGGGCCGCTACAGGTTTAACCGGTACAATTTTTGGTGCAATTTTAGGTGCTGGCTGGTCAATCTTCCACATCTTAATTGTGGCATTGCAAGCGTTTATTTTCATGATGTTAACGGTCGTTTATTTGGCCATGGCGCATGAGTCACACTAGTTTTAGCAGTTTGTTTCAGCAGTTTTGTTTTTGTAGTTTGAGGTAGTTTTTTAATTTTTTAAAGGGTAATAAAATGGATAACTTACAACTTTTTGCAATGATTCAAGCTTACACAGGCGTTGGTATTGGCTTAATTATTGGTCTAGGCGCTGCTGGTGCTTGTATCGGTATTGGTATTATGTGTGCAAGTTTCTTAGAAGGCGCTGCACGTCAACCAGAAATGATTCCACAATTGCAAGGTAAAGTGTTCTTGCTATTGGGTCTTATCGATGCTTCTTTCATTATTGGTGTTGGTCTAGCAATGATGTTTGCATTTGCGAACCCATTATTAAGCGCTGTTACTGTAGTTGCTAAATAATTAAGTTTTTGTTTGAGCTCAGTTAAGTTTTTTGGCTTGTATGCCAAAAAAGTTTTTGAGCTCTATTTAACGACTTAAGATTTTTATGACTTACTAACAATGGATCGAAAATGAACATTAATTTTACACTTATCGCACAAGCAATCGCATTTGCTGTGTTGATTTGGTTCACAGTGAAATTCGTTTGGCCACCGCTTTTAACAGCGATTGAAACACGCCAAAAGGAAATCGCTGATGGATTAGCCGCAGCACAAGAAGGCAAGAGTGCTTTAGAAGTTGCCGCTAAAAAATCAGAAGTAACTTTGAACGAAGCCAAGCAAAAAGCGAGCGAAATTATTGGCCAGGCAGAAAAACGCGGTTCACAAATCGTTGAAGATGCTAAGGGCACAGCTAAAACTGAAGGCGATCGTATTATCGCTGGTGCTAAAGCTGAAATCGACCAAGAAGTTAACCGTGCAAAAGAAGGTTTACGTTCGCAAGTGTCTGCGCTAGCAATTGCTGGTGCTGAAAAAATATTGCGTAAAGAAATTGACGCAAAAGCACACAGCGAAATGTTATCTAAACTTGCTGCAGAACTTTAAGGACACGACATGGCTGAAATATCAACCATCGCAAGGCCTTACGCTGTTGCTGCATTTAATCTTGGCAAAGAGCAGAATGCGCTAGCTAAGTGGTCTGAAATGTTAGGCCTTGCAGCTGCAGTCGCAAGCGACGCGCAGATGCAAGCGTTTATTCAAGATCCAAAAGTAATCAGCAGCGAATTGCAAAACACATTTTTAAAAGTGTGTGGCGATCAACTTAATGAGCACGGCCAAAATCTGATTAAAGTGTTGGTTGAATATAACCGCATGGATATCTTGCCTGCCATCACTTCTGCCTTTGAAGAGTTAAAGGCGCAGGATGAAGGCGTGTTGGATGCACAAATTATTGCGGCGGCTAAGCCTAGCGCAGCAGAAGTTAAAGATTTGGTTAAGCGCTTAGAAATCAAGTTTGGTAAGAAAATTGAAGCCAAAGTTTCTGTTGATTCAGAACTCATTGGCGGTATTAAAATTATTGTTGGCGATACCGTGATTGACGCGTCCGTCAAAGGTCAGTTACAGAGTTTAGCGTACACGCTTTCGGCATAAGGCCATTCGCCTTAAGTCAATGACTTAACTTAGGCAAAGAAAATTAGGAGCAACAATGCAGTTATCTACATCAGAAATCAGTGAGCTGATTAAAAGCAGATTAGAGAATTTTTCTACCTCAGCTGAAGCGCGTACTCAAGGTACAGTAATTTCAGTAACTGACGGTATTGTTCGTATTCACGGTCTTTCAAACGTGATGGCGGGCGAAATGATCGAATTCCCAGGCAACACTTTTGGTTTAGCGCTTAACTTAGAGCGTGACTCAGTGGGTGCGGTAGTTTTAGGTGATTACGAGCACATTACTGAAGGCGACATTTGTAAATGTACAGGTCGTATTTTAGAAGTGCCAGTTGGCCCAGAACTAATTGGTCGTGTTGTGAATGCATTAGGTCAGCCAATTGATGGCAAAGGTCCTATCAATGCAAAAATGACTGACAAAATTGAAAAGGTTGCGCCAGGCGTTATTGCACGTAAATCAGTTTCACAACCAGTGCAAACTGGTTTGAAATCAGTTGACTCTATGGTGCCGGTAGGTCGTGGACAACGTGAATTGATTATTGGTGACCGCCAAACAGGTAAAACTGCGGTTGCGATTGATGCCATCATCAATCAAAAAGGTCAGAACATGACTTGTATCTATGTTGCGATTGGCCAAAAAGCCTCAACCGTAGCTAACGTGGTACGTAAATTAGAAGAAAACGGCGCGATGGCTTACACCATTGTGGTTGCCGCTACGGCTTCTGATTCAGCTGCATTGCAATTCTTGGCTCCATATTCTGGTTGTACCATGGGCGAGTACTTCCGTGATCGCGGTGAAGATGCATTGATCGTTTATGATGATTTGACAAAACAAGCGATTGCTTACCGTCAAATTTCATTGCTATTACGCCGTCCACCAGGTCGTGAAGCTTACCCAGGTGATGTTTTCTACATTCACTCACGTTTGTTAGAGCGTGCTGCTCGCGTGAATGAAGATTATGTAGAAAAATTCACTAACGGCGCAGTTAAAGGTAAAACTGGTTCACTAACAGCATTACCTGTGATTGAAACAGCAGCTGGCGACGTTTCTGCGTTCGTTCCAACTAACGTGATTTCAATTACTGATGGTCAAATCTTCTTAGAAACTGACTTGTTCAATGCTGGTATTCGTCCTGCGATTAATGCTGGTATTTCAGTATCTCGCGTGGGTGGTGCTGCGCAAACTAAAGTGATTAAAAAATTAGGCGGTGGTGTACGTTTGGCTTTAGCGCAATACCGTGAATTAGCGGCTTTCGCGCAGTTCGCTTCTGATCTAGATGAAGCAACACGTAAACAATTAGATCGCGGTCGTATGTTTACTGAGTTGATGAAGCAAGCGCAATACGCACCATTAAGCGTATCTGACATGGCAATTACTTTGTTAGCGGCGAATAAAGGCTACTTTGACGATGTTCCAACGAATAAAGTATTAGCTTTTGAAAGCGCACTACATGGCTTCATGGGCTCTAAATACAAAGCGTTAATGGATGGCATTGAAAAAAGTAAAGACCTTGCTGGTGATAACGAAAAAGCGGTTGAAGCGGCAATTCAAGACTTTAAAGCAACCAACGCTTACTAACCTCCACTATTTAGGATAATAAAATGGCTGGAAGTAAAGAGATTAGAACCAAGATCAAGAGTGTAGAAAATACACGCAAGATCACTAAAGCGATGGAAATGGTGGCGGCTTCTAAAATGCGTAAAGCGCAAGATAGAATGCGTGCCTCACGCCCATACGCAGATAAAATTCGTAACGTTGCTGCGCATCTTTCATTCGCTCAGGCTGAGTACAAACATCCGTTTTTAGTTAAACGTGATGTTGTGAAAAATGTTGGTTTGATTGTGGTGAGCTCAGATAAAGGTTTATGTGGCGGTTTAAATACCAATATGTTGCGCTTATCTGTTAACCAAATGAAAACTTGGGAATCTGAAGGTAAGTCGATTTCTGTGAGCGCAATTGGTAATAAAGGTTTTAGCTTTATGAACCGCGTAGGTGCGAATGTTAAATCGCACATTACTGGTTTAGGAGATGTTCCGCACATGGAAAATCTCATTGGTACAATTAAAGTGATGTTAGATGCTTATGAAGCGGGCGAAATTGACCAACTTTATATTTGCTACACTAAATTTATCAATACCATGAAGCAAGAGCCAACCATGCAGCAATTGTTGCCTTTAAGTGGTGAGCAATTAGGTAGCCCTACAGGTCATTGGGATTACATTTATGAGCCTGAAGCTAAGCCTGTAGTTGATAACTTGATGATGCGTTATATCGAATCATTAATTTATAACGCAGTGGCTGAAAACATGGCTTCAGAGCAATCATCTCGAATGGTTGCGATGAAATCTGCATCTGATAATGCTAAAGAAGTAATTGGTGATTTAAAACTAATTTACAACAAGGCACGTCAAGCAGCAATTACCAAAGAGATTTCAGAAATCGTTGGCGGCGCGGCAGCAGTATCTTAAGTGTGGCTAAAGTAGCTTAAAAAGAATTTAATTAACATTCAACAGATTAGTTTGAATAGGATATAAAAAATGAGTACAGCTAAAATTGGTAGAGTAGTGCAAATTATTGGTGCGGTGGTCGACGTTGAGTTTCCACGTGACCAAATGCCTAAAGTATTTGAAGCGTTAATTATTGATGACGCATCAAGCAAAGCAGAAGAAGGCTTAACCCTTGAAGTGCAACAGCAATTAGGCGACGGTATTGTGCGTACTATTGCGATGGGCTCTTCAGACGGCCTTTCTCGCGGTGCGATGTTCAAATCTACAGGTAGCCAAATTACTGTGCCAGTCGGCGTGGGTACTTTAGGCCGTATTATGGATGTGTTGGGTCGCCCAATTGATGAGGCTGGCCCGATTGAGTGTGATGAGCGTCGTGCGATTCACCAAAAAGCACCAACTTTTGAAGAGTTATCTCCTTCAGTTGACTTGCTAGAAACTGGTATTAAAGTGATTGACTTGGTTTGTCCGTTTGCTAAAGGCGGTAAAGTTGGTTTGTTCGGTGGTGCGGGTGTAGGTAAAACCGTTAACATGCTTGAGCTTATTAACAACATTGCTAAACAACACTCAGGTTTATCAGTATTTGCTGGTGTGGGCGAGCGTACTCGTGAGGGTAACGATTTCTATCACGAAATGGCAGAAGCTGGCGTTATCAAACTTGATAACATGAAAGAATCAAAAGTAGCGATGGTGTTCGGTCAAATGAACGAGCCACCAGGCAACCGTTTACGCGTAGCTTTGTCAGGTTTGACAATGGCTGAGAAATTCCGTGACGAAGGTCGCGATGTATTGTTCTTCGTAGATAACATTTATCGCTACACATTAGCCGGTACGGAAGTATCTGCATTGTTAGGCCGTATGCCTTCAGCGGTAGGTTACCAACCTACACTAGCGGACGAAATGGGCCGTTTACAAGAGCGTATTACTTCAACTAAATCTGGTTCTATTACGTCTATCCAAGCGGTATATGTACCTGCGGATGACTTGACCGATCCATCACCAGCGACAACTTTCCAGCATTTGGATTCAACAGTTGTATTGTCACGTGACATTGCTTCACTTGGTATTTACCCAGCGGTAGATCCACTAGATTCAACTTCACGCCAATTAGATCCACTAGTAGTTGGTGAAGAACATTACAGCGTAGCGCGTTCAGTACAAGTTACATTACAACGCTACAAAGAATTGCGCGACATTATTGCTATTTTGGGTATGGACGAATTGTCACCAGAAGATAAATTAGCTGTTGGCCGTGCACGTAAAATCCAACGTTTCTTGTCACAACCATTCCACGTGGCTGAAGTGTTTACTGGCGCGCCAGGTAAATACGTGCCATTAAAAGAAACCATCAAAGGCTTTAAAGCCATTGTTGCTGGTGAATACGATCACTTGCCTGAGCAAGCGTTCTACATGGTTGGCGGCATTGAAGAAGCAGTAGAAAAAGCCAAAACTTTAAACTAAGTTAATTTAATCATTAGTTAAATTTAAACTTAGTAAAACTTAGAAAAGTATAGAGAAAAATATGGCAAATACTGTTCATATCGACGTAGTTAGTGCAGAAGCTTCAATATTCTCTGGCGAAGCCGAGTTTGTTGTAGCGCCTGCCAGTGCTGGTGAAGTGGGTATTTTCCCACATCACGCACCTATGGTAACAAGCATCAAGCCGGGCGCATTGCGTATCAAACTACCAGATACTGCTGAAGAGACTTTGATTTTTATCTCAGGTGGTATTTTGGAAGTTCAGCCAGGTTTAATTACTGTGTTGGCGGATACTGCAGTTCGTGGCCATGATTTAGATGAAGCCAAAGCAATTGCGGCCAAGGAAGCGGCTATGGAGGCTATGCAAAACAGAACCTCTGATATGGATTATGCAAAAGCACAGGCTGAATTGTCTGAAGCACTTGCACAAATTCAAGCAATTGAACGTTTACGCAAGACAACGCACTAGTAATTGTATTGATGCACGTTTGAAACAAGCAAAAAGGCAGCCTAGGCTGCCTTTTTTGTTATACTTTAACGACAGACAAACTAAACAAACTATAAAAGTTATGCCTAAATTAAATATCGTCATTTTAGCTGCCGGAAAAGGCACGCGTATGCACTCTGATACGCCAAAAGTGCTGCATGAAATAGGCGGAAAAGCCATTTTAGCGCACGTAATTGAATGCGCTAAGGCACTTGGGCCCTCTAAAATTATTGTGGTCTATGGCTATGGTGGAGAAATTGTCCGTGAAGCCTTCACCCATGAAAATATCAGCTGGGTAAATCAGGCTGAGCAACTGGGCACTGGCCATGCGGTGCAGCAAGCACTACCATTTTTAGACGCTGATGCAGAGACCCTTATTTTATTAGGTGATGTGCCTTTAGTGGATGTTGAGGCTTGTCAGAAGTTAGTCGAAAAGTCGGCTAATACACTGGCTATTTTATCGTTTAATAAAGCCGATCCTACAGGTTATGGCCGCATTGAACGCTCGGTAACTGGTAATGTACTGGCGATTGTGGAACATAAAGACGCTACAGAAGCACAACGAAATATTGTTGAAGTAAATACTGGCATTATGGCGATGCCCAATAAACACCTAGTGCAGTGGTTGTCACAACTGACTAACAATAACGCTCAAGCTGAATATTATCTCACTGACATTGTTGCGCTTGCCGTCGCGCAGGACGTTAATGTTGTGGCTGAAATTACTGCAGACGAATGGTCAGTCACTGGTATAAATTCAAAGGTAGATTTAAGTGCCATTGAGCGAGTTTATCAAAACCGAAACGCACAAAAGCTATTGCAACAAGGCGTTACATTAAAAGATCCATTACGTTTGGATGTAAGGGGTACGTTGAGCTGCGGTCGTGACGTTGAAATAGACGTGAACTGCCTATTTGAAGGTAATGTGAAGTTAGCGGATAACGTTAAGATATCTGCCAACTGTGTGATTAAAAATGCAGTAATTGGCGCCGGTACCCGCGTTGCTCCGTTCACCCATATTGATGACACGCATATTGGTGAAAATAGCCGTATTGGCCCTTTTGCTCGTCTACGTCCAGGTACTACTTTGGCAGCAGAAACTCATGTAGGTAATTTTGTTGAAATTAAAAATGCGCAGGTAGATATCGGCAGCAAAATAAACCATCTGAGCTATATTGGTGACGCAACTATTGGAAAAAATGTGAACATTGGCGCAGGTACTATCACTTGCAACTACGATGGCGCTAACAAGTTTAGAACCGTGATTGAAGACAATGCTTTTATTGGCTCTGATACCCAATTAGTCGCGCCAATTACCATAGGAAAAAATGCCACAATTGCTGCAGGCTCTACCATCACCAGAGATGCGCCAGCCGAGCAACTCACTTTTTGCCGCGCTAAAGATCAAAAATCTATTGCCAGTTGGAAGCGCCCAACAAAATTAATAAAATGAACAGTAGTTAATTAAAAAGTTGTTAAATAAGAAGTCCCTAAGTAAAAATTAGTTAAAAAAATAATCACGAAAGATAAACTTTATGTGTGGCATTGTCGGTGCAGTTGCAAATAGAAATGTAGTTTCAACGCTGATTGAGGGATTAAGCCGCCTAGAATATCGCGGCTATGATTCTGCAGGCATTGCCGTATTAAATAATCACGGCATAGAGCGAGTACGTGCCGTTGGCCGTGTTTCTGCTATGACAGAAAAAGCCAACGAAACACAATTGAGCGGTCAAGTTGGCATTGGCCACACGCGTTGGGCTACGCACGGCGGTGTTACTGAAAGCAACGCGCATCCACATGTTTCTAAAGGTGAGATTGCCGTTGTACACAATGGCATTATTGAAAATCATGATGAACAACGCGATAAATTAACCAAGCTAGGTTATGAGTTCACCTCACAAACAGATACTGAAGTCATCGCTCACCTCGTCCATTACCATCATAATCAAGGCCTAACTTTATTAGAAGCCACTCAAACTGCGGTAGCAGAACTTACTGGTGCCTTCGCTATTAGCGTGATTTCAGTGAAAGAGCCTGAGCACATGATTACTGCGCGTTTAGGTTGCCCATTGCTGATAGGCCTTGGTGAAGGCGAAAACTTTATCGCTTCTGATGTTTCAGCGGTGTTATCCGTTACCCGTAAAGTCATTTATCTTGAAGATGGTGATGTGGCTGATGTACGCCGTGATGGTGTAACTATATTTGGCCGTGATGGCAACATTATTGAACGCAAAATACATATGAGTGACGTATCATTGGCCAGCATGGAACTTGGCCCTTACGCGCATTTTATGCAAAAAGAAATCCATGAACAACCAAAAGCGCTCACGGATACAATTGAAGCATTAATTGATGATAGTAGCTTCTCCCCTGCCCTGTTTGGCACTATCGCCAGTGAAGTATTTAGCCAAGTTGATAGCATCTTGATCCTTGCCGCTGGCACCAGTTACTACGCTGCCCTGACCGCTAAATATTGGTTAGAAAGCATAGCAAAGCTGCCGACTAATGTTGAAATTGCCAGTGAATACCGTTATCGAGTGTCTGTACCAAATCCACGTCAGTTGATTGTGACTATTTCACAATCAGGTGAAACGTTAGATACGATGGAAGCCTTAAAGCATGCAAAATCATTAGGTCAAAATCTTACGCTATCAATTTGCAACGTGCAGGAAAGCGCCATTCCACGCGCCTCCAAGTTGGTGTTCTACACGCGTGCCGGGGCAGAAATCGGCGTAGCTTCTACCAAAGCATTCACTACCCAATTAGTGGCATTATTTACTTTAGCCGCCACCTTGGCCAAGCAACGTGGTGTACTTAGTGAAGAGGAAGAACACGAATATTTAACCGCACTTAGACAATTAGGTGGCAGCGTACAAAATGCTCTTAATTTAGAGCCGCAAATTAGAGAATGGGCTACGCGCTTCGCCGATAAACATCACGCTTTATTCTTAGGCCGTG
>Ga0194085_1131_pt1 | contig 16407 bp, 15 predicted proteins | sample LauGreSp1BDMLBSN_2_FD_133655 | JGI IMG/M metagenome (GOLD analysis project Ga0194085, IMG submission 133655) | reverse complement strand
CATTATCAGCAGAAAAGAAAAATGAGCTCCGAAAAAAATGGATGGAGTATCGAGGACTTTCAGAAGTTGAGCGCGCAAAGTTACGTGGCGAATCACCCGATACTTATAAAGATGCAGATTTAAATTAGTTCGTACTAAAATTTAAAAGTAGTCACCATTTAGGGTGCTTGCTCAGCATATTCAGTAGTTAGTATTCACCTCCACTTTCAATGGCCATCTCTCATACTAAGCAAAACAATATGACAATACAAAAAAAATCTGCAAGTTTAACTAAACTAGTGGCTTGCTTTATTTATGATGCACTAGTGGTGATTGCGCTTTGTTTCGCTTGTGGATACGCTTTTCTATGGTTGGTGGGGGATGGCACTCACGGGTTAAAGCGCTACGCTTTACAGCTCATTTTATTTTGTTCTGTAGGCGCTTATTTTATTTGGTGTTGGCTTAAAACTGGGCAAACTTTAGCCATGCAAACTTGGCAATTAAAGCTAGTGGACCAAAACAACCAATTGCTCTCAATAGAATTGGCTGTTGCTAGATACGTGCTTGCAAGTGTCAGCTTGATGTTATTTGGCTTAGGATTTTTGTGGGCAATATTTGATTCTAAGTCTTTGTTTTTACATGATAGATTACTTAAAACCCATATTATCTACGTTCCACGTAATGAAGCATTATAAGGCCGGCCATTAAAAATAAAATGGTTGGTGTAATGGCGCTAAATAATGGTGACCAGTCATTGAGTAGGCCTAAGTGGACAAATACACGATTTAAAATTTGATAGGCAACACCAAGCATGATGCCGACTAATATTTTCCCGCTAGCGCCAGTGCCACGCTGCTGTATGAAGCCAAAAGGCAGAGCTAATATCACCATGACCAAGCAGGCCAGTGGGTAAATTAGTTTCCCCCAAATTGCTACTTCGTAGCGCGTTGTTTTTTGTTTATTTAGACTTAAATGTTTGATGTAGGAATACAAATTCCATGCAGACATTTTTTCTGGCAGTACTAATAATACATTCAGTAATTCTGGGCGTATGAGCGAACGCCACTCTGCTGATACCGATTGTTTGGTATGGATGGTATCTTTGTCAAAATAGGTTTCTGATACTGATTTAAGATGCCATGCATCATTTTCAAATTGGCCGCTCTTCGCGTTGCTTATAGTTTGTAGTTTAAATTTCTGATCAAATTCGTAGATATGAATATTTAATAAAGTGGCGTCAGGTAGCACGTCTTCTACATTCACAAAACTATTACCATCCTTTACCCAAAGGCCAGATCTAAAGTCTTGTGCTATCACCGAGTCTGTGGCTTTTATTCGCATGCGACGTGCAGCTTTTTCACTGAAAGGTGTAATGAGTTCACCGACCAGAAAAGTCACTATGGTAAATATCAAACCAACTTTTAATAATAAGACAGCAATATTAAATACAGACACGCCGCTGACTCTTAAGACTACTAGCTCTGAGTTTCTGGCAAATTGTCCTAGGCTGACCATGCATCCTATTAGTACGGCAACAGGCATCACATCATAAATATGACCGGGTGCACTCAGTAATACGAATAACAGTATTTTCCATATGCCATAATTGCCTTTACCTAAACTCTCAAGTTCTTGAATTAAGTTAAAAAATGAAAACATGGCAATTAAAGCCAATGTAATCAAAAGAACATTAACAAAAACGTCTTTGAGCAGGTATCTAGAAATAATTTTCATATTTTTATGAGTGTCGAACTAATCATTGCTTAGTAGGAAATGACTTATTTAGGTTTTTTGATAAAAATGCAGGGAAAATACGTGGAAAAATAGGTTGCTGTAATACCCGACGACGTAGCATGTAAATGCTCAGTCCCAAAAAGATCAGATGTACTGGCCATAAGCCTATGCTGGAGCTGATTTTTTCTTGAGCAATGGATGCTTGGATAATGCTCAGCACATTGTTGTAAATAACATAAATGACTAAAGCCAGCACGAAATTGGCTGAGCGACCAGAACGTGGGTCTAGTGCGCTTAATGGTATAGCTAGTAATACTAAAATAAGTGCAGAAATTGGAATGGCCAATCGCCATTGTAGTTCAGCAATATTAGTACTGTTGTTATTTTCAAGCAACTCACGGCTGGTTTTAGATTCTGTTGAAGGTGCATCCCGTTGTGCTTCAGTAGCTTCTACCCTGAGCGCGTATTTTTCAAACTCGGTAGTCGAAAACTCTGCGCTGCCCCTTGCCCCTTGATAGCGTCTACCGTTATGCATTTCTAGAAAATTGTCACCGTTTTCTAATGTCACGCGGTTGCCTTGAGTGGCGACAATAATACCTACTTTTTGATGCTGTATAGATTGGACGAATATATTTTTAACTACATTCCCTAACTCATCAAAGCTTTCTACAAAAAAAACGCGTTCTGCATTGGAAGATTCCTTAAACACCCCTGGACTAATAGCGGCTAAGTCATCGCGGCTTTTAAGTTGCGTACGGTATTCTTCTACTTTATTGGTAGCCCATGGCGTAATAAATAAGCTTAATATTAAAATGAGTAAAATAATCGGCGCAGTAAATGTCAGCACAGGCCTGATAAAGCTATTAATACTTAAGCCAGAGCTAAACCAAATGACCATTTCCGAGTCTCTATACCAGCGAGTAAGTGTCATTAATACTGATAAAAATATACTTAATGACAATAACATCGGCAGAAACCGTATTATGTTGAAGCCCAGTATGGTGGTAATGGCATCGTTGGGTAATATGCCATTGGCAGCAATTTGGATCAAATAACCAGTCCGTTGTGCAATTACAATTCCCAGCAAAATGAGGAATGCACCTGCAGCAGTGCTCATGAGTTCTTGTAAAAGTGCGCGTCTAAAAAGCATATGGTTTATTTAAGATTATTTAATGACATCTATGAATTTAATTACAACTATGAATTACCAGTAAAACACGAGATAATTTAACTTAATACTAGCGAAGGGTACAGCAACATGGAATTTAGCATAAAAAACAGCAATCCGGAAAAACAGCTTTGCGATTGTGTCATTGTTGGCGTTTATGAATCAAGCCATTTATCAACGGCAGCGCGCATGATTGATGAGGCTGCTGCTGGTTATATTACCAGTATTCTCAAGCGTGGCGACATGGATGGAAAATTAGACTCAAGTTTAATGTTGCACAATGTGCCAGGCACCGCTAGTGAGCGCGTGTTGTTGGTCGGACTAGGTAAGTTATCTGAATTTACTGATAAGCAATATTGTAAAGCGGTGCGTGCCTCAGTTAAAGCCTTGGCAAGTAGTGGTGCTAAGGATGTTGCCAGTTTTCTAGCAGATTTATCGGTTGCTTCTTTAAATGCCAGCAATTTAACTAGCAGACGTAAAGTTGCTCTCATGGCAGAGGTGATGCTGGATGCAAGTTATAAATTTGACGCGATTAAAAAGAAGCCAGATGACTCTAAAAAAGAGGCGGCTAAAAAAGGTCTCACCTCTATTAGCGTTAATGTTGCAGACGCCAATGACATGCAAGCAGCTCAACTGGGTTTGCTCGATGGACAGGCTTTGGCTAAAGGTGTAAGTTTAGCTAAAGATTTAGGTAATCTTCCACCTAATGTCTGCACGCCAACTTATTTAGCAGAACAGGCACTGGCGATGGGTGCGAACTATGGTTTTGCGGTAGAAGTTTTAGAGCGTGATGCCCTTGAAAAATTGGGCATGGGTTCATTCTTGGGTGTGACACAAGGCAGTGAAGAACCACCTAAATTTATTGTCATGCATCACATGAAAGGCCAGAAAGATCAAAAGCCTGTCGTGCTAGTGGGCAAAGGCATTACTTTTGACACGGGTGGTATTTCATTAAAGCCAGGTTCTGAAATGGATGAGATGAAGTATGACATGTGTGGCGCAGCCAGCGTGCTTGGTACTTTTAAAACTATTGCAGAAATGGATTTAGCGCTAAATGTGATTGGGCTGATTCCGACTTGTGAGAATATGCCTGATGGCCGTGCAACAAGGCCGGGTGACGTGTTAACTAGTATGTCTGGCTTGACTATTGAAGTGTTGAATACGGATGCAGAAGGGCGTTTAATCTTGTGTGATGCACTGACTTATGCGGAGCGTTTTGAGCCAAGCGCGGTGGTCGACATTGCAACATTAACTGGTGCTTGTGTCATTGCCTTGGGTCATCACGCGAGTGGTTTGTTCAGTAATAACGATGATTTAGCCAAAGAGCTATTGCAAGCTGGTGAAACCTCTCTAGATCGCGCTTGGCATATGCCTATGTGGGATGACTACCAACCATTGCTGGATAGCAATTTTGCTGACATCGCCAATATTGGCGGGCGTGCTGGCGGCAGTATTACTGCAGCTTGTTTCTTGTCGCGTTTTGCTAAAAAATATGAGTGGGCACACCTAGATATAGCAGGCACCGCATGGAAATCAGGTAAAGAAAAAGGTGGTACAGGTCGCCCAGTGCCGATGCTGACCGAGTTTTTAGTCGCTCGCGCCAACAAAAGCTAAGCTGACAATTAACTAGAGTTGCTTAATGACACGCGTAGAATTTATTTTCAATGTGCCGGATAAATTAGCTAAAGTCACGGATCTTTGTGAGAAGGCCGTGACAAAGGGCCGCCAGTTAACCGTGTTTACGCAGGGTGATATGATGAATATTGCCTTAAATAAGCAACTTTGGCAGTTATCTGCAACTAGTTTTCTACCTAGTAATTTTCCTGATCATGCTATGAGCAAATTTTCGCCCATCGTACTAGATGCGACTGGTGAAAACTTATTGCAAGATGATGTGTTGATTAATCTGCAATCAGAAACCCCGCCATTTTTTAGCCGATTTCGTTATTTGGTTGAGCTGGTGGGGCATGAGGAATCTGATAAGTCGGCAGCGCGAGTACGCTTCAAATTTTACCGTGATCGCGGTTATGAAATAAAAAACACCGACATGGCTGAGCGTCAGTAAACTAAATGCCCCAGCTCTTGTAGGGCGATCTATCTCATTTTAATAGGCTTAAAAAATGCAAGAAGATGATATCCCTTTACTCACTGAGGTGCATGCTAGCGCAGATAAATCTAGCACTAAACCAGTGCCACTTTCGGCTGACTTGCTAGCGCAAATTATCAGCCAAATTAGGCCGACCTTAGAACATGAAATTGAAAGGTCAGTTGCCCAAAAAATGAGCTTAAAAATGCATAGCGAGCTGATGAATAGCTTGTTAAGCGAGTCGGCTAATATTCAAAAGTCCAATCAAACTTATCTTTCTAGTGCGCTTGCACAACAATATGAACAACAGTCTGAACAATTGGCGCAAAAATTTGAGTTGATTCAGCAGGAGAAGCAAAATGCTTTGAGGCACTATGTTGGCGAGGAGCTAGCGGCTACGCAGCAAGCGATTATGCGTAATACGGCTAATTTTGTTGATAAGACAAAGGCTGATTTGGCAACTACATTACCTAGCATGATGCATGCTAATGCTGCTATTTTAAAAGCAGACCTAAATGAGGCCTTGAGTCAAATGCAAGCGAAAGCAATCTCAATGGTGCAAAGTAATCTTTCCGAAGCATTGCCTGCAATGGAGCAAACGCTGATTGGGCAATTGCAAGTGACGTTAGATAGATTGGAAACATCGGTCCTAGAGCATGCTACACAGGCATTTCAAGCCAAAATTTCAAGCTTGCATGAAGATGTTTTAAGTGAACATAAAGCTAAACTTTCAATTGAGTTAGGCTCGACATATCAATCGCTAACAGATCAAACGAACACAGAATTAAATTTATATTTAGAGGCATTACAACAGCAATCACAGCAGCAATTAGAGCAAAAGCTGGGCGATACTTTTCCAGCTATCTATCAAGGCTTGTCTAATGAGTTGAGTGCTACTTTACGTAATGATTTTGCAGTATTAGCCGAAGCTGCAAAAAATAACTTCACCACCGAATTGAGCGCAGACTTGCCTGCTATTGAGCAATTGTTAGCGAATAAAGTACATGAAGTTCTTCAGCTTGAAGTGCCTGTCATTGAACAAAAACTGTTGGCCAGCGTCACTGCCGAGCTTGCTAAATCAATTGATTCAGTGCGGCTAGTGTTTCAAAAGTGAGTTTAATTACAAGTCGTTGATAAGCATTTTATAGGCAGATGCAGAAAGTAATTGATCCTCAACGCTGGCTAAGCTTGGTTTATACTTAAATATCCAAGCTTTATAAGGATCTTCGTTGATGAGTTCTGGTGTACTTATCAGCGCTTCATTGATTTCAAGTACTTCGCCATCAACCAATGCATGCAAATCAGAACCTGTTTTTACTGATTCCACTAATCCGCAAGGCTGGCCCGCGATTAATACAGAGCCGATTGAAGGTGCATCAATAAAGACAATGTCGCCAAGTAAATCTTGAGCATAATCGGTAATACCTGCTTCCCAAAGACCTTCTGTTGATGGTTTAGTCCATAAATGTTCGGCGCTATAGTGTAGTGTTTCTGGAATTCGCATGTTTGTTTTTTCTCATATATCTAGCAGATATTTTAGCCTTAATTTTATTGACTAACGTTGATTTTACTAAATTTTATTTACTTTTATATTGGTAGTGGTTAAATTTATAGCTAATAAATTAAATTTATAAAGACAAAGCTAAAGTTTTTATATAATATTGGTTTGTAACTGTATGACATTAAACAAACAAATAGGTTTTTATATGCGGAAATTATTACTACTTTATATCATTTTAGCTATCAGTCTTATGCCTATGGTTGCACAAGCAAAAAGCAAAAAGCCGCATAAACACGTAACTGTAAGTAGTTCATCTAAGCATATCAAGCATGCCTCGTTCAAATCTAGACCTGGTTTAAAAGTAACTAAGACTCGCGTTAATCTACGCTTGCATGCGCAAAAATCTGCCGCAGTGTACGCGGGTGCTTACGATGGAGGTGGTCAACTTTTATTGGCCTCATCTAAAGCACTAGTTATTAATCAGCTGACTGGTGAGACCATATTTGCAAAAAATACCAACCAGTCAACACCAATAGCTTCAGTTACAAAATTGATGACAGCAATGGTCATGTTAGACGCACATTTGCCTATGGATGATATGTTGGTCATTGCCGATCAAGATGTTGATTACCTAAAAGGTACCCATTCAAGATTAGCCGTGGGTACATCTCTAACTCGTGGCGAGTTTTTGCAGCTCGCGTTAATGTCTTCAGAAAATCGTGCGGCATCTGCGCTAGCGCACAATTATCCTGGTGGCATTAATGCCTTTATTGGTGCGATGAATCGCAAGGCTAATTTATTGTCCATGAAGTCTACTCGCTTTTTTGATGCAACAGGACTTGATAGTAATAATGTGTCTACTGCTGAGGATCTAGCGCGCATGGTTGATGCGGCCTACCATTACCCTGAAATTCGCCAAGTGACCACCACTGCCTCACAATCGATTAGCTTGTATGGTCGTAGAGATCAGCTCAATTTCTTAAATTCTAATGCGCTAGTCCGTGGTGGTGATTGGGTAATAGGCTTATCAAAAACTGGTTTTATTAACGAAGCTGGACGATGCTTGGTCATGCAAGCAGAGATATCAGGCCAGCCAGTCATTATTGTATTGCTTGATTCTGTAGGTAAGCTTACGCGTATTGCCGATGCTAACCGTATCCGCAAGTGGATTGAGCATAATGATACTAAGTCTTTAGGTCAAAATGTAAGTGGCTAGCATTCATCTGTACTGAAATAGTCGGTGAGTATCTGGAGCTATCAAAAGAAAAAGCGGCTTAAAGGTCGCTTTTTCTATTTAACTTTGTCACTTATAAACACCTGAGTATGCTTTAACCTTTAAGTGATTACTCCGTGGTGGTTTTTTTGGCAGCAGGTTTCTTAACTATTGCTTTCTTAACTGCAGCTTTCTTAGCTACAGTTTTCTTAGCTACAGTTTTCTTAGCTACAGTTTTCTTCACTACAGTTTTAGTAGCAGGTTTTTTAGCGGCGACTTTCTTAACGGTAGTTTTCTTGGCAGTTGCTTTTTTAGCGGGCACTTCTTTTGCCGCTTTTGCAGTTAATAACTCCAAGGCTTCATCTAAGGTCAGTGATTCTGGTTCTACGCTTTTTGGCAAAGTTGCGCGAATCTTACCATGTTGCACATAAGGCCCATAACGACCTGCATAGATCTCAATTTGACCATCTTCAGTTGGGTGGTTGCCTAGAGTGCATAATGGGGCCGGGCCGGTATGCGCTGCGGCTAACAAAGCTACCGCGCCATCTAAGTCTATGGTAAATACACTCTCAGTTTTGGGAATAGATTTAAATTTAGCATCATGATTCACGTACGGACCAAAGCGGCCAATATTTGCCACAATCTTTTTATTGGTTACGGGGTGTAATCCTAGATCGCGAGGTAACGATAACACCATCATTGCGGTTTCCATGCTCATATCAGTAAGCGGAATTTCTTTAGGTACGCTGACACGCTTTGGTTTTTTCTTATCACCTTCAATCGCTAATCCTAGTTGCAGATATGGGCCGTAAGGACCATTCATCAGCATAATTTCTTTGCTGGTTTCAGGATCCGTGCCTATTAGGATTGGGTCGCTACCGGCTGTCGCAGCACCATTTAAACTACGTTTGTAATCACATTTAGGTTCGTTGTTGTAGCCCGTGCAACCAATAAAAGTACCAAAACGGCTTAATTGTTTTTGTAATGGTTGGCCGCATTTAGGGCAGGCTTCATCAATCAGCTCGTTACCTGGGCGGTCTACATTTGCTTTGCTTAGTAATTGCTGGTTGAAGCCTTGCCAAAACTCAGCCATCAGTGGAATCCACTCGCGATCGCCATCGGCTACGCTATCTAGTGCACTTTCTAAGTTGGCGGTAAAGTCGTAATCCACATATTGGGTAAAGTGTTCGGTTAGAAACTTATTCACAACACGACCAACATCGGTAGGTGTAAAGCGTTTTTTATCTAACACTACATATTCGCGGTCTTGCAAAGTACTAATAATACTAGCGTAAGTAGAAGGGCGGCCAATGCCGTATTCTTCTAAAATTTTAACTAAACTGGCTTCGCCGTATCTTGGCGGAGGTTCGGTAAAGTGCTGATCACCGTATATTTTTTCAACAGTGAGTATTTCGCCTGTTTCAAGATGTGGCAATTTACTTTCACCTTCTTCTTCCTCATCATCAGTGCCTTCCATATACACAGCGATGAAGCCTGGAAATACCAAAGTTTGACCAGTTGCACGGAATAGATTTGCATCGCTACCTACGCTTAAATCTACGCTTACAGCATCAAATTTAGCTGGCGACATTTGGCAAGCTAGCGCGCGTTTCCAGATCATTTCATAAAGTTTAAACTGCTCGTCTGTTAAAAACTGGCGCACACTGGCCGGTGAGCGTGAAATGTCGGTTGGGCGAATCGCTTCATGCGCTTCTTGGGCGCTTTTTGATTTTGTTTTGTACATGACAGGTGATTTTGGCAAATATTCTGCATCAAAATTCTTTTTCACATAATCACGAATTTGCATTACCGCTTCAGCAGCCATATTGAATGAATCCGTACGCATATAGGTAATCAAACCCACTGTGCCGCCGCCGACATCCATACCTTCATATAGTTGCTGGGCAACGCGCATTGCACGTGCTGTGGTGAAGCTTAATTTACGCACTGCTTCTTGCTGCAAGGTTGAGGTGGTAAAAGGTGCCGCAGGGCTACGGCTACGCTGTTTTTTCTCCACCCGAGACACGGTAGTTTTACCCGCACTGGCCAGTAATAATTTGCCAACAATATCAGTGTGTTGATCTTGGTTGATGACCGTGAACTGCTCAACTTTTTGATTGTTTAGTAGCACCAACTTTGCACTGAAACCATGACTGTGTTTTAAAGCATCTAGGTGAATTGACCAATATTCTTGTGATTTAAACGCCTCAATTTCTAGCTCGCGCTCTACAATTAATCGTAAAGCTGGGCTTTGTACGCGACCTGCTGAAAGTCCACGTCGAATCTTTTTCCACAATAGAGGCGATAGATTAAAGCCAACTAAGTAATCCAGCGCGCGACGTGCTTGTTGCGCATTGACCATAGGCATGGAAATGTCGCGTGGCTCGGCAATAGCGTGTTCAACTGCGCTTTTGGTGATTTCATGAAACACCACACGTTTCATTATTTTATTTTTGAGAAGATTTTTAGATTTTAAAATCTCAGCAATATGCCATGAAATGGCTTCCCCTTCGCGGTCTGGATCGGTTGCCAGATAGATGCTGTCTGCACTCTTGGCTGCCTTTGCTATCGCATCCACATGCTTGCTGTTACGCTCGATAATGTCATATTTCATTTCGAAATTATTTGCGGTATCGACCGCGCCATTTTTAGGAATTAAATCGCGCACATGGCCATAGGAGGCGAGCACCTCGTAGTCATTTCCAAGGTATTTTTTCAGCGTTTTCGCTTTGGATGGAGATTCAACAATTAGCAGTTTGGACATGAATGCCTAAATAAATGGGGTTTGCTTACACAATAGCTTGGCATCATAGCAAGGTAAATGGCTACAAGACAACAACTTACAGAACATTGAGCGTTAATTTATTGCATTATTTGTGAGATTCTACGTTTCTTACAAACTCAATACGTGTGCCATCGGTATTATTTAGACTCAACGCAGCACCTTCATTGGCAATGTCGCCAAATAATGGATCTTCATCATCAGGCTTGGCTTGGGTCAGATTTTTAAAATCATAAAGATTAAAATCAGCTAAATGAGAGGGCTCTACATTACCAATGGCGCGGAATATGTTGTTAATGCGGCCCGGTTGTTCAAGCTCCCAAGCATGTAGCATCTCTTTCACTTTTTGGCGCTGTAAATTTTCTTGGCTGCCACATAGATCACATGGAATGATAGGAAACTCCATTTGTCGCGCGTAGCTAGCAATGTCTTTTTCAGAACAATAAGCCAATGGGCGAATCACGATATTTTGTTTGTCATTGGTAGAGAGCTTAGGTGGCATTGCTTTCATTTTTGCACCAAAGAATAAATTCAAAAACAAGGTTTCAACAATGTCATCTCTGTGATGGCCAAGCGCAATTTTGTTTGCGCCTAGTTCTTTTGCAGTCGTATAAATTACGCCACGTCTTAAGCGAGAACAGAGCGAGCAAGTAGTTTTTCCTTCAGGAATCTTTTCTTTCACTATCGAATAAGTATCTGCTTCAACAATCCGGTAATCAATACCCAACTTCTCAAAATAAGCTGGCAAAATATCCGCCGGGAAACCTGGTTGTTTCTGATCCAAATTCATTGCTATCAGTTTGAAGTTGATTGGCGCGCGCTCTTGCAAGGCCAGCAATATCATCAACATGGCGTGTGAATCTTTACCACCGCTCATGCACACCAGCACTGTGTCGCCTTCTTCTATCATATTGTAATCGCCAATGGCCTTGCCCGTGGCGCTGATTAGACTGTTACGTAGTTTGATGAAATTATTCGAATGGTTGGCTGGTAAGTGTTTGATCATTGGGCTTCTAATATTGAGTTCTAATGTTTGGTTTATTGTTTGGTTTATATTGTTGCTGAATCGCTATTTAAAATTAAATTTAAAGATTAAGCGACCTACCGCCATCAACGGCTAATACATGGCCTGTAATAAATGGTGCATCTGCCACTAAAAATTTAACAGCTTTAGCCACATCTTCAGCTTCGCCTACACGTTTTAGCAGTGTTTGATTGATTACACGCTGGCGATAAACTTCATCAAATTGTGGATTACTTTCTGGCCATTGGACTGGGCCTGGTGCGACTGCATTTACTCGCACTTCTGGACTCAGTTCGTGGGCTAGTGATTTGGTCAGCGTCACCAAGCCAGCTTTTGCTACACTATATATAATGTACCCTTTTTTTGGACGCTCTACATGCATATCGGTAATATTCACGATGCAGCCATGATTTCTACGCAACTCAGGGGCAGCTGCTTGAGATAAAAATAACGGTGCTTTCAAATTGCTACCCATTAAATCGTGCCATTTTTCTTCGTCAATCTCGCCTATTTCACTCGCATAATAAGTAGAAGCATTGTTAATTAGTACATCTAGCCTGCCAAAACATTGCACCGTTTCATGTACTAAATTGGGAATGCCAGTGACATTCAATAAATCACCTTGCACAATAGATACTGAGTTTGGTCGTTGTAAATTGAGTTCAGCTTGCAAAGCGCGCGCTTCATTAATTGAGCTTTTGTAATGCACCATAAGCAAATAGCCCTCAGCGTGCAACATACGGCAAATGGTAGCTCCCACGCGCTTTGCTCCGCCAGTAATTAAAACGACTTTATTTGTATTGTTTGTGGTCACGTATTATCCAATCTTAATTGTTAACTATTATAATCTAAGTCTATGAGTACTTTACCTACACCTTCAGCTGATGCCCAAACACATAGCAAGCAACTTGCATATATTATTCAGCGAGCAATAGAATCCGCAGGTGGTTGGATAAACTTTGCTGAATATATGCAGTTTGCACTTTATGCAACTTCATATGGGTATTACAGCGGCGGAAGCCAAAAGTTCGGCGACTTTCAAAATGGTGGCGGTGATTTTGTGACGGCGCCTGAAATATCACCCTTATTTGCACAAGCTATTTCCAAACAAATTGCACAGGTACTCGTTGAAACCGATGGCGATATTTTAGAGTTGGGAGCAGGCACAGGAAAGTTGGCAGCAGATATATTGCTTACATTAGCGCAGCTAGGGTCTGATTTTCAAGCACTACCCAGGCAATATTTTATACTCGAAGTAAGTGACCACTTGCGTCAAATTCAGCTAGAAACGCTGCAAAAAAAACTTCCTGCAGAACTTATGCAGCGTGTGGTATGGCTTAATTGTTTGCCACAAACTTTTAATGGCGCTGTGATTGGTAATGAAGTACTGGATGCAATTCCTGTGCATCTTATCCACCATTCAGCACAAGGCTTATATGCACGTGGGGTGGCGTTTGACGGGAAAAATTTTGTATTTAAAGATAGGTCGCTCACCGATCAGCATTTGCTAGAAATAGTAAATAAGCTCAGCTTACCAGAAGGCTATCTCACAGAGGTTTGCCCTGCCGCTAGCGGCCTAATTGCTAGTCTAGCTAGTATGTTAGAGCACGGTATTATTTTGATGATTGATTATGGCTTTGCAGCGCGTGAGTATTATCACCCGCAGCGCAATCAGGGTACGCTTATGTGCCATTATCAACATTACGCCCACATAGACCCGTTAATCAATGTTGGACTACAAGATATTACCGCTCATGTTGATTTCACCAGTATCGCCTATGCTGGCGTTAATCATGGTTTAGTGTTGAGTGGATTTTGTAGCCAAGCGCAATTTTTGATGAACTGCGGCATTTTAGATTTGATGTCGCAAGTATCGCCAAATGATATGGCGCGTTACGCGCCGCTTGCTGCGGCTGCGCAAAAATTATTATCCCCAGCTGAAATGGGCGATTTATTTAAAGTCATTGCGCTGAGTAAAAACTTTGAAGCACCACTGCTGGGTTTTGCCAGTGGTGATAAATCTCACACACTTTAATTGTTAAGCAATAAAGTATAATTACGTCTATGACAGAAAACACTCAAATACAGCAAGAAAACTCATTTGAAGCCAGCCAGCTTGAAACTAATCAAACTGAAGCCTCGGAAGACGACGCATTAAAAAACCGTCGCATTCGTAGTTTTGTACTCCGCCAAGGCCGATTAACAAGAGGTCAGGCGCGTGCGCTGGAGACAGGTTTGCCGCAATTTGGTATCAACTATTCGCCAGAAATTATCGATTTAAACGCTAGATTTGATCGTAGCGAAAGTAAAAAAATATTGGAAATTGGTTTCGGTATGGGTGAGACCACCGCAAAAATAGCTCAAACTTTGCCTGATTGTGATTTCTTAGCTGCCGAAGTGCATACACCTGGAGTTGGTGCCCTTCTTAAGTTGATAGAGGAGTTAGCGCTTACTAATATCCGTATTATTCAGCATGATGTGGTAGAAGTATTGCAAAATATGCTGGCAGAGGCAAGCCTAGATGGCGTGCATATTTTCTTCCCAGATCCTTGGCATAAAACGCGCCATCATAAACGCAGGCTAATTCAAGCTGGTTTTGTAAAGTTGCTATGTAGTAAATTGAAAGTAGGTGGTTATTTACACGTAGCAACTGATTGGCAAGAATATGCAGAATGGGTGTTGGAAGTTTTAAATGCCGAACCATTACTGAAAAATACCGCAGAAGACTATGCTGAAAAGCCTGGTTATAGACCGCTAACCAAGTTTGAAAATCGTGGAATTAAACTTGGGCATGGCGTTTGGGATATGGTGTTTACAAGAAAATAAATGGCCTGTAAATAAATCAGAATAGTATGTGTAAATTATATTGATGTGCAGGATCTGTTTATTCGCACACCGATAGCTTAGCCATAAGTCTCACCGAGTTATTCGGCAACATCACCTACATCAAGTTTAAATGTTTTACGCACTAAATCTTCAGGCTCTTCAGCAAATAGCCACTTGCCTATCACTTTTTCAGCTTCTTCAACCCCTTGTTTTTTCAAGCTAGAAAATAATTGTATCGTACATTCACTGTGATAATGCTCGCCCCATGTTTCAATCAGTTCTTTACGCACACGGCTTAAAGTTAAGCCAGCTTCTCCACGTGAGAGTTTGTCTGATTTGGTTAATAAAACATGCACTGGTTTACCGCTAGGACAAAACCAATCTAACATTTGGCGGTCAAGAGGAGTAAGTGGATGACGGCTGTCCATAACTAATACCAAGCCACCTAGGCTTGATCGTTCACTTAAATAACGCGCAAGTACGTTTTGCCAGTGTGCGCGCAAATGTTCTGGTACTTTGGCGTAGCCGTAGCCAGGTAAATCGACTAAATGCCTATCATTACCTAGCGTAAAAAAGTTGATAAGTTGTGTTCGCCCTGGTTGCTTGCTTACAAATGCTAAGCGATTATGGTTAGCTAGCGTGTTTAATGCGCTAGATTTACCTGCGTTAGAGCGACCAGCAAACGCAACTTCAATGCCGCTGGCAATGGGTAAGTCGCGTAAGTGATGGGCTGATATGTAAAAAGTTGCATTTTGAAACAGGGGCATGACAATCCAGTTCGATTTTATTTGTCTCTTTATAGAATATTGCACGCTATTTGGAGGCTGTGTAAACAATAGTGAAAAATGCTATCACGAATAGGCGTTTTTCGCTAAAATAGTGTGTTAATTGATTGAATAATTTACATTAGTCATACCAGTACGCTTTAAGTAGTTGTGATAAGTTCACTCAACAGTGAGTCTGCTATTCATGAGTTTGGTCGGGCTAAGCTATTAGACGTAAGTAAATTCGATTGTGTAATTTTGATATTTAGGAGCAGTAATGCAAGTTCGTCATTTAATGAAGCTCAGTCTAGCCAGTTTAATATTAAGTATTGTGTTTGGTTTTTCACTAAAGGCAGTCGCAGCTGAAAACGCTGTCGATGCTAAAGTCATATCAACTACTGTGGTGCCTGATAAAAAAGCGGCAGAAAAAATTGTTAATGCAGTTTGTTCTGCTTGTCATGGTGTTGATGGCAATAGTGTTGTCACGGTAAACCCAAAACTAGCTGGCCAACATCCTGAATACATTGTAAAACAATTGACTGAATTTAAATCAGGTAAGCGCGCTAACGCAGTAATGTCTGGTATGGCAGCCATGTTAAGTGAAGATGACATGAAAAACTTAGCAGCCTATTTTTCAAGCCAGAAACTTACGCTTGGTGCAGCTAAAACTAATGGTGCGGGTTCTTTAGGTGAAAAAATCTACCGTGGTGGCATAGCCGCCACTAATGTACCCGCATGCGCTTCTTGCCATGGTGCAACAGGCGCAGGTTTGCCAAAACAGTACCCGCATATGGGTGGTCAGCATGCTGATTATACACAGGCTCAATTAAGAACATTCCGCACTGGCGAACGCGCTAATGCACCTATGATGATGACGATTGCTACCAGAATGACCGATGCAGAAATGACCGCAGTTGCAGATTATATTCAAGGTTTGCGCTAGATCAAGTGAGTTTAAAAAAGGGCGGCGTAAGCTGCCCTTTTTTACAGGTTTTTCTATCCACTTATTGGCGACTGAATTAGTCCCTAATAATATCTACAGATGCACTGATAATTTAGTTGATAACACTAACTTGACGCGATATTCATCAGAAAATTGAGTAAATAATACTTAATGCTTTCCAACTCCATCTTTGAACACCTCTATTTTGAACCCTAAACAATCACTATCTAGAAATATTTTCGACTTAATGAGCTCAATGCGCTTTGCCGTGAGTATGTTAAGTGTGTTGGGCATCGCCTCTATTATCGGCACAGTATTAAAGCAAAACGAGCCATATTCAAATTACATCATTAAATTTGGGCAATTTTGGTTTGGTATTTTTGAAAC
>Ga0194085_1176_pt1 | contig 17879 bp, 15 predicted proteins | sample LauGreSp1BDMLBSN_2_FD_133655 | JGI IMG/M metagenome (GOLD analysis project Ga0194085, IMG submission 133655) | reverse complement strand
CCGCACTAAAACCATTAATGCTGGAAAATGGACAATATGGTGTGAGTAAGCCATCAGAATTCAAATGGAATCAACTATTAGGTTTTGATGCCTGCGTACAATGTGGAAAGTGCGAAGCTGCTTGTCCCGCCTTTGCCGCAGGTCAACCACTGAATCCAAAAAAACTCATACAAGATTTAGTAATAGGCCTTTCAAGCGATGAAAAATCCGGTGCTACGGATGCTAGCTTTGCCGGCAGTCCTTACCCTGGCGTGGCTATTGGTGAACATTCTGGTAGCATACACGCGCCGATTGTACCTTTGCTCATACCGGCTGAAACCTTATGGTCTTGCACCACCTGCAGAGCTTGTGTGCAAGAATGTCCGATGTTAATTGAACATGTCGATGCGATTGTAGATATGCGACGTAACCTTACTTTAACGCAAGGATCAGCGCCTGGGAAAGCGCCTCAAACACTAGAAAACTTGCGCCAAACCGCCACTATTGGTGGTTACGACCGAAATGCACGCTATCACTGGGCAGTAGACCTAGACGTAAAAACCATACAGAAGAATACTCCGGTAGATATTTTATTGGTAGCAGGTGAAGGTGCTTTTGATATGCGTTACCAGCGTAGCCTGCGTGCCTTGGTCAAATTACTCAAAGCGGCCAATTTAGATTTTGCCATCATGGGTGCTTTAGAACGAGACACTGGCGACACTGCTCGCCGCCTAGGTGATGAAGCCACTTTTCAAATGTTGGCTAAACAAAATATCGAAACATTTGCAAGTCTAACATTCAAGCGAATTGTGACGGCTGACCCACATGTCATGCACAGCCTTAAAAATGAATATCCAGCCTTTGGTGGACATTACCAAGTATTGCATCACACCACTTTATTGGCAGAATTAGTCAGTAGCGGCCAATTAAACTTAGTAAAATCAGCTGAAACACGCAAGCTTACTTATCACGATCCATGTTATTTAGGCCGTTACAATGGTGAAACTGAAGCACCGCGTGCCTTGCTAAAAAGTATCGGCTTGCAAGTTAATGAAATGGAACGTTCAGGCTTACGAGGCCGATGCTGTGGTGGTGGTGGTGGTGCACCACTTACCGACATTCCAGGCAAGCAGCGTATTCCAGACATACGGATACAAGATGCGCGTAACATTGATGCCGAATTAGTCGCAGTTGCTTGCCCACAATGTACGTCAATGTTAGAAGGCGTCGTTGGCAAACGCCCAGATGTACTAGATATTGCAGAATTATTAGCCTCAGCATTAAATCAAAACGTGGAGACAGCACGATGATAGAAAATAACGCTAAGCGTATCAACCCACGCCGTGCATATGAAATTATGGCAAATGGCGTGAAGCGCATTGTTTTAGGTGCGACTAGCGATTTTGTGGCACATGAAGTTGCTTTACAGCACAGCACAAGCAAACCGCTACGCACACCTAAACAAGCGACAAGTCGAATTTTAGTGGTTGCACATAGTGATCGTGGCACGCTGGATGACCACGCAAAACAATGCTTGGCCGCCGCAGCAATATTGGCAGATGCCAATACAGCGGTCATTACACTGGTTCTCGGAGAATTGCATGAAGATTTAGCCAATGCTGGCGCTGACGAAGTGCTGATTATTGGGGAATTAGATTATGCAACATTTCAACCAGAGTCAGAGCTTTCATGTGTAAAAGCTGTGATTGAGGCACTGCAGCCTAGCCATATTTTTATGCCAGACAACCTAATTGGTGACGGTGATTTAGGTCGTAGGTTAATTGCTAGCCGACCAGAAAAATTAGCTGCAACACATGTCATAGAATTAAATATAGGCCACATTGCTAGTTATCAATCAGGTGGCACAACGCTAGCCTTAGCCAACTTACCATTTATCGTTTTGCTTGCGCCTGAGACGGCTGATACCGATTTGCCATTTACCTCATCAGCATTAACGCTAAATCAACCATTAACTAAGCCAGTAAAAAATAAACTAGATACCGCCAATTACACTAGTTTAGATATGCAAACGATAGCTGCGGCTAAAATTGCTCTAGAAGAAGCCGACTTTATTGTTTCCGCAGGAAACGGTGTTAATAATGTGCGAACGTTTCAAACCTTGGCGACGGCTCTAGATGCCGCCATAGGCGCAAGTCGCGTAGCAGTCGATGACGGTAAATTTGCACGTGATAAGCAAATTGGCGCCACTGGCAAAACCGTTAGCGCAAGCACCTATTTTGCCATTGGCATTTCTGGCGCAGTGCAACATTTACAAGGTATCAAGGATTGTCGCCATGTGATTGCAATAAATCGTGATCATAGTGCCGCGATTGTAAAGCGCGCCAATTTATCGCTGATTGGCGATGCTGAGGAAATCATGCAATCACTGATTACAGCCATAGCTGAAGCTAAATTAGCCACGCAGGAGGCTGTATGAGTATAAAAAATATAGCGGTGCTTGTTTCAGTCGGTCGACATCCAGTCAGTGGTGAAGCGCGTCATTGCCGTAACGACAGTCTGGCCATGGGCATAGGCTTAGCACTCACAAAAAAAATCAATGCAATAAGTACTAGCGCAGGTACTACCAACAAAACTAGCTTAAGAGTTATGCACGCAGGCAATCCAGATAATGCGGCACTCAAAGATTATTTGGCGTTGGGCGCTAAGAATATCGACGTTATTGCGCTGACAGCGGAGTGCAATATTATTGAAAGCCTAGCCAATGAGCTGACAAATACCGATTTAATTTTAACCGGTAGTCGGGCAGAAAATGGCCAAGATAGTGGATTAGTACCTTATTTATTAGCCGAGAGATTAAGCTTTTCTTTGGTCGCAAATGCGCTTGAGGTTAAACTTACGCATGAAGGTCTAGAGGTTTTACAGTTTTTACCAAAAGGTAAACGCCGCAGTGTTATTGTGCAATTTCCAGCGGTAGTAATCGTTCATCCATTAGCACCTGTTGAATTACGCCATGCTTATTCGCAGCAAGTGATGGGTAGCGTTAGCCAACAACCGTCATTGCGATTTACACCAGTTATCGATCAGGACAACGGTTTGCAATGGCAAAAACAAAGCACTTTACGCAAGCCAATAAAGCTAAAAGCACGCGAGAATAAATCAGGGCATGCAAGGATGTTATCGGCGACTGTTAGCGAGAACAAGGGTGGCGCTGTCGTAATCGATGGAAATTCTGTCGAAAAAGCACAAGTTATTCTGCGCTATTTGCGTGAACATCGACTTATCAACTTTTAATGTATTTGAACTAAATTTACGCAAGGAAACAGCATGACTATTTCAACTGAAATCCAAAAAATGATTGCTAATCGCCGTAAAGGTTACTCGCTAGAGGCGCCTTTTTATTTGAACCAGGATATTTTTGATCTAGATATTGCCGCTATTTTCAATCAACACTGGATTTATGTTGCAGTGGAACCCGATATAGCCGAACCTGGTGATTACATTACCGTAGACATAGGCAAGAATTCTGTGATTATCGTGCGTGACGATGATATGAACATAAAAGCATTTCACAACGTATGTCGCCATCGTGGCTCACAATTGTGTGATGATGAAAAAGGTAGTGTTGGCAATCTAGTATGTCCTTATCACCAATGGACTTATGATCTAACCGGCAAACTCATCCACACTGAACACATGGGTGAAGCCTTCAACCCAAACGATCACAGCCTAAAATCTGTACACGTAGGCAATGTGGCTGGGTTAATATTTATCTGTTTAGCTGATGAACCGCCAGAAGATTTTGAAGCTATGCAGAAGGCGATGGAGCCCTATATCGCTCCTCACCATGTGGCAGATTGCAAGATTATTTGGCAAGAAGATATTATTGAAAATGGTAACTGGAAACTGACCATGGAAAATAATCGCGAGTGTTATCACTGCGTTGCCAACCACCCAGAACTTACCTCTTCAATTTTCGAATACGGATTTGGTTATCAACCTTCTGCAGCCAATGCAGAAAAAGTAAACGAATTTTTTGAGCTAATCAAAACTGAAAGTAGCCGCTGGGAATCTTGCGGACTTGCATCCGCTGAAATAGACCTGCTTGAATCATGTGCAACGGGCTACAGAACACAACGCTTACCTTTAATTGGTGCAGGCGAATCACAAACAATGGATAGCAAAGTAGCCTGTAAGAAACTGTTGGGCGAACTCACACAACGCAACCTTGGTGGCCTTTCTTTCTGGACGCAACCTAACTCTTGGCATCACTTTATGAGTGACCATATTGTCACCATTAGCGCCATGCCAGTTGATGCAACCCACACCATGCTACGCACTAAATGGCTGGTGCATAAAGATGCAGTTGAAGGTGTAGATTACGATATAAAACGTATTACAGAAGTTTGGCAAGCCACCAATAAACAAGATTCAACCTTGGTAGAGCGGACACAACGTGGCGCCAAAAGCGAATGGTATGAACCTGGTCCTTACTCGCCTTATACCGAAGATTTAGTGGAGAAATTCACCAATTGGTATATTCAACGTCTAGAAGCCACCATGCAGAAGCCAGAGTTTATTGCAAAACAGGCCAACGCGAATTCGAAAGCGGTTCCAATTAAGGTTTGTCGCTAATGGAATCACGCAACACCACTGAGCTTTGGGAATCAGCCTTGCCTGTATGGCAAGGTGATAAAGATAATGAGCTGGTTTGTTGCCAAATAAGACAAGAAACAGCTGATGTTAAAAGCTTTTTCTTTCGTCCAAGTCAGCCCAGCCTATTTACTTTTTTACCCGGCCAATTTATTACACTAGAGCTAGCCATTGACGGTGAAATTATTAATCGTAGCTACACTATTTCCTCAGCACCTAGCCAGCCACATGTAATTTCAATTACTGTTAAACGTAAGCCGGAAGGATTGGTTTCAAACTGGCTTCATGACAACTTGCAAGTCGGAATGCCAATATCAGTGTTAGGCCCAGCGGGTGAATTTAGCTGTCTAAATCATCCTGCAAAAAAGTACCTTTTTCTATCGGGTGGCTCAGGCATTACACCTCTCATGTCAATGGCAAGAGCCTATTACCAACTAGCCGAAACTGCTGACGTCGCCTTTGTACATAGCGCAAGAACTCCTGCTGATATTATCTTTAAAGACGAATTAGATTTAATGGCGATGAATCAGCCTCTATTTCAGACCACTTATATCTGCGCAAAAGTAGATAAAAATCCGAGCTGGCGTTTACAACCGAAATCTATCACAGAAGGTTTTCTAACCATAGAAAGCTTAAAGTTAAGCACCGCCGATTTTATGACGCGTGAGGTTTTTACTTGCGGACCTGCACCTTACATGATGGCTGTAAAAAACATGTTGTCAGCGGCTGGCTTCAATATGCAGCATTACCATGAAGAAAGCTTCACCTTTGACGAGTTGCCTGCTGAAATCCAGGCAGAGGTGATTCATGATGAAAATACTAGTATTGCGGGTAACAAAGTTAGCACCACTTTTTCAATTCAACTAACTAAAAGCGGTGTGACAGTTCAATGTGCACCAGATCAATTTGTGTTAGATGCGGCAAGGTCGGCAGGTCTACGCTTACCCTCATCATGCAGCAAAGGTTTATGCGGCACCTGTAAAAGTAAATTAGTGTCGGGTCAGGTTGAGATGAAACATGGTGGCGGTATCCGCCAGCGTGAAATTGATCAAGGCCTATTTTTACCGTGCTGTGCAAAACCATTAAGTGATTTAGTAATAGAACGATAGCAATACCTCACAACATCAAAAGTTAAATAGCGCAGCTACCGATGTCATCAAGAACATCAATTATGATGATGTGTGCTCTGGAGAATAGCTTCATTTTTTGAAATAAAAGATTTTCAAGTTAATGGCTTTAAGCAAAGTACTTTAGTTACTGTAGTTTAGATAAAGTAATTTAGATAAAGTAATTTAGGGTCCACGCTTTGAATACATGGCTAGAAGTTAAGGGGATATAAGATGGATGCAACACAACAGGCAAACTCGGCAGGTACGGTGACTGCGGAAGCGAAAGTAATTGTACGGAATCTGCATAAGGTGTTCGGCAATAAGCCGGAGCTGGCCATGCAGATGTTAAAAGACGGCCTACATAAAGACGAAATTCTAAAACGCACCGGCCAAGTCGTCGGCGTGCAAGATGCCTCTTTTCAAATCAATAAAGGCGAAATTTTTGTCATTATGGGTTTGTCTGGTTCAGGGAAATCAACCCTTATTCGATTACTCAATCGATTAATAGAACCAACAGCCGGTAACATCATTGTCGATGGTGAAGACGTCGCAGCGATGAGCCGAGACAAATTACTCAACTTACGCCGTAACGACATGAGCATGGTGTTTCAGTCTTTCGCCCTACTTCCACATCGCACTGTTATAGAGAATGCGGCATTTGGCCTGGAAATCGCAGGCGTAAATGTTGCCGAACGCGAAAGACGCGCGATGGAAGTGCTAGAACAAGTGGGTCTGCATACTTTTGCTAAGCACTTACCGGCTCAACTTTCCGGCGGTATGCAACAACGTGTGGGCCTTGCCCGTGCGCTGACAGTAAACCCATCACTGATGCTAATGGATGAAGCCTTTTCTGCGCTAGATCCGTTACGCCGTACAGAAATGCAAGATGTACTGATTAAGCTGCAACAAGAGCAAAAGCGCACTATTGTATTTGTTTCGCACGATTTAGATGAAGCGCTCAGAATCGGCAACCGTATTTGTATTATGGAAGGTGGCCGCGTGGTGCAAGTGGGTACATCAGAAGATATATTACAGCGCCCAGCTGATGACTACGTAAAAGCATTTTTCACTGGGGTTGATACCAATAAATACCTAACGGCTAAAGACGTTGCACAAAAAGGCGAAGTCACAATTTTTGACCGTGCGGATGATTCAGTGGCTGGCTTTAGCGCCGCATTAGCACGCATGCAACTTTATAACCGCATCTATGCATTTGTGTTAGATGAACAACAAAAAGTGGTTGGCGTGGTTTCAGCAGAGTCTTTAACTAATTGTATTAACCAGTCTGGCAAAACACTACGAGATGCTCTTCTACCAGGAAAAATTGCAATTGCCGGCAATACGCCTCTCAATGAAGTGTTACAAAAAGTGGTGGAATATCCGTGTCCGCTACCAATTGTTAATGAAAATGGTGAATACATTGGTGCTATCACCAAAACGGTATTACTGCGCAAATTGTATAAGGAGAAAAAAGCATGACTTATAAACTTCCTCTAGGAGAATGGGTTGCCAGCGCCGTAGCATGGCTAGAGGTTAATGATCGTGGTTTATTCGATAGTATAGGCGCGGTTATCGACACATCAACCGCAGGCATTGAAAATGGCTTACTGGCCATACCCTTTTGGTTGTTTGCTGCAATATTTATCGCGATTGGATATTGGCGTAGAGGCTGGAAGCTGGCATTATTTTGTGCGGCTTCTCTGTGGCTCATCAATAATATGGGCTTTAGTGAGCAAACGTTAGTCACACTGGCACTTATTATTTCTGCTACTTTAATTAGCCTTACGGTCGGCATTCCATTAGGAATATGGGCCGGCAGAAGTGATAAAGCCGAAGCCATCATTAGGCCTGTACTGGACTTCATGCAAACCATGCCGGCTTTTGTGTATTTGATTCCAGCTGCGATGTTCTTTGGTTTGGGTCGCGTGCCAGGTGTTATTGCAACAGTGATTTTCGCCATGCCACCGGTAGTTAGATTAACCTCGCTCGGAATCCGCCAAGTAAATAAAGAACAAGTAGAAGCAGGCATTGCTTTTGGTTGCACACCCACGCAACTGTTAATGAAAGTGCAAATTCCAAGCGCGATGGCGGCATTATTCGCCGGCATTAATCAAACAATTATGATGGCATTATCCATGGTGATTATTGCCTCAATGGTGGGCGCTGGTGGCCTAGGTAATGATGTGCTTTCGAGTATATCTCGCTTAGATATTGGCTTAGGCTTCGAAAGTGGTCTAGGCGTAGTTTTACTGGCAATTATGCTAGACAGAATTACTGAAAGTTTTGGTGTTAAACGCAATGCCAATAATGGCAGTAAATAAATCTAGCAATATAAATGAGATCATTTGTAGCATGTGCAGTTAAAAATTTTACCGCTGTAATCAGCAGTTAAAGTTTTATTAGAATGACTAACTGAACGGTCAAAAAACTTTTGACAACGCTATTGGTTCAGTCACTTTTAATTAATTTCTGAAAATTAACAGGCAGCTACAAATGACTATTTTGCAAAAAATTTATGACATTCCAAATTAAGATTACTATTTACCAAAACTACCAGTAAATAGTTTTATTACACTATTTCTTTGAGCCACTTTTAATTTTATCCATTCTTTCACGCCACTCATTAAGTCGCTCATCCTCAAGTTCCATCTGCAAGGCTAAGGCGTCATCTCGACTTAACTTATCCTTATCTAGGCGTTTTGGTAGCTTGCCGCTCATCCTCGACAGCAGTCGCTCAGCCTCATCTTCCTTCAAAAGCTTTACTTTATCTTGATATTCTTCACTCGCTATTTTACTTGCCATAGTCACTATTTCTCAGGGTTGTTATGTGAAATTTAAGTGCTCATTGTAAGAAATAACGAATGACGTCTGTGTGAATTTTTTGTTACATTTAGCGCATTTATAAGTGATTACCCTTTAGTTGCGGTGGTGTCAGAGATCCATTTCAGTAGTGGACGCCATTGCTCTAAATCCTGCTTAACTAGCGATGGGCGCATCTCAAATAGTGAGATCCCCTGCTCTGCTGCGCTAGCATAAACCTGTGCGTTCCGAAGATAAGTAAGCACAGGAAAACCCATTTGTTCTATAGATTGAGCCAAGCCAGCGGCAGCATTTGTACGCGCGTTGACACGCATACCCACTAAAGCCACAAAAGTTTTATTCTTTCGAATTGCTTTTTCCTCAGCAAGAATATCTAAAAAGTCTTTAGTAGCGCCAATATCAAAGGCGGAAGGTTGAATCGGCACGATGACGCAATCTGCCAACTTAATTGCATCAGATAAGCGCTCGTCACGTATGCCTGCCGGTGCATCAGTAACAAGCCAGTCAGGTTCAAATTTAGGGGATTTACCTCGTGCGTCATGGGCGTGAATCAATGGAGCATTAATAGGCCTGCGATGTACCCATTGTGTTGATGACTTTTGCCTATCCATGTCGGAAAGTATTACTTGACCACCACTTAAGGCAAAATAAGCTGCTAAGTTAGTGGCCAATGTCGTTTTCCCGCAGCCACCTTTTGTATTGGCAATAAGGATATTTTTCATATTTAAATCTCAGTAATTGGTGGCGTAGAATCTTGTTAATTAAATTTACATTCAATCCAGCAACATATACTTATTTAACATTTCTATCTACCGCAAAAACTAAGACTAATATTTAAGTATGCATGAAATGTGAAGCTTAGTCTCTTGCGCATAGCAAGAGCTAGAATCTGACACAGCTATTGATTAACTAGCTGTATTAACCAATAGCGCTAACACGATTAGCGGAGTTTTATTTCACCAGCTGAAACTAATTGCTTGGCTAAAGTTTCACCAATCGCCGTGCTAGCGCTAGCGCCAATACGTTTTGCAATACGGCTAGCAAAATCTTCTTGGCTAGTAAAATCGACAATTTCCTCTTGCTTAATCACTTCGCGTGCAACGAAATCAGCGCTTCCGATAGCATCCGCCAAACCCAATTTAACACCTTGCTCACCACTCCAAAATAAGCCACTGAAGGTTTCAGCTGTTTCTTTTAAACGTGCGCCTCTGCCCTTTCTCACCACGTCTTTAAATTGTTCATGAATTTCATTTAGCATGGTTTGTGCCAGTACTTGCTGCTTCGGATTAATCGGCGAAAATGGATCTAACATGCCTTTATTTTCACCTGCCGTCATCAAACGGCGCTCAACCCCAACTTTTTTCATTACTTCTGTAAAACCATAGCCGTCCATTAGCACACCAATAGATCCAACTATGCTAGCTTTATCAACATAAATTTTATCGGCTGCAACGGCAATATAATAACCTCCAGATGCGCAAATATCCTCGACCACGGCATACACAGGGATAGCCGGATGTAATTTCTTTAAACGATAAATTTCATCATTAATAATGCCAGCCTGCACGGGACTGCCACCAGGGCTATTAATGCGTAAAATAATACCTTTGGTACCTTTGTTATCATAAGCGTCATGCAAACTACTCATCACAGAGTCTGCATTAACTTCACCACCGGCTTCAATAACACCATTAATTTCGATCAGCGCGGTGTGAAATGCTGCACTTTTTTTGCCGCCGCCGAATACGCCTAGGGCATAAAAGAGAATTATGAACAAATAAATAAAAATCAGGGCTTTAAAAAAAATACTCCAACGGCGCGAAGTTTTCTGCTCGGCAAGTGCTGAAGAAGCGAGTTTTTCTATGGTGTCACGCTGCCATTTAGAATCTTGTGCCGGTGCGTGTGGATGTTGACTATCTTCTGACATGTTTTTTCTCAATGAAAAATTTAAAAATATATTGAATTATCGGCTATACATAGCTTGATACAAGCTACTTTATTCTAACTAGCAGTGTCTATATTAATGATAATTTGTTGGTTTTGTTCAGTTACTTCTATTGCTTTTAAGCGCTTACCTTTACACGGACCCATCACACAAAAACCAGTATCTGGCTGATAATGTGCGCCGTGTGTGGCACAAATCAAATAATCTTTTTGTACTGTGAAAAACTCGCCTTCATTCCAGTCCAATTCAACTGGCACATGCGCGCATTTATTAACAAACGCATAAGGTTTGCCATGAAATCTTACGACAAAGCCTGTAGAAAATTCACCTAAAGCTGGCAATGGAAAACGAATGCCCTTACCTTCGTTTGTCAAATCTTCACTTTTAAAGCTAATGGTATTTACGGTTTGATTCATAAAAAAATAACCTAAGCATTTTCCAACAACCACAAACTCAAGCTGGAAAAATCATTAAATTGCTGAATTGGATTCAAGTGCTGCCATTGCTCAGCTTGTTGCGCACCGTAAGTGACACCAATCGCACTAACGCCAGCATTTTGTGCCATGTGTAAATCATAACTGGTGTCGCCTATCATTAAGGTACGCTCTGGCATTACAACAAAATGATCCATTAACTCATTTAACATTTGTGGATGTGGTTTTGAAAAGCACTCATCTACTGTACGTGTTGAATGAAAAAATCTAGTCAAACCTGTATGCTCGAGCGCTAAATTCAAGCCACGACGACCTTTGCCAGTGGCCACAGCCAACTTATAACCACGTTTATGCAGCGCTTTGATTGTTTCGGCAGCACCTTCAAATAGGGGGATCTTACTTTCACCTGCATAGTAATTAGCACTATATTGGCTTGCAAATGCTTGCGCTTTTTCAGCTGGAATATCGCCATACAAGCTGTGAATAGCCTCGCGCAGACCCAACCCGATAATATCGCTTGCCGCCTGTGATGTGATGGTCGGCAAGCCTACCTGCTCGGCGGCCTTAAGTACTGCATCGGTAATCATGCTAGTAGAATTGGCTAAAGTACCATCCCAATCCCATACAATTAAATCAAACTGCTTTGCCATTCGTATTTACACTTTCTAGATTGATATTTTTTATGAGCTAACTAATGATTAGGGCTCAAATTAATGCCTAAAGTTCTGAGTAATATTTAACTTGCTAATTAAGTCTATGGTTCTAACTTTAATAAAAACTTACTGAGCTCCGCTGGCATAGGCGCTACTAATTCAAGCTTATCGCTTGTTAATGGATGTCGAATTTTAGTCACGGAAGAATGCAAAAACATGCGCTTTAAGCCATGCTTTACCAGAGTCTTATTCAACGCAAAATCACCGTATTTATCATCACCCACAATCACAAAGCCTAAATGCGCTAGTTGGACACGTAGTTGATGGGTACGACCGGTCACCAATTGTGCCTCCAGCAAACTAAACTTGCCGATCACTGGACTATTGTAATTTTTAAGTAATTTGAAAAGCGTTTCTGAAGTTTGTCGCTCATCATATTTATCTTTTGAAGCGTCCGTCACCACATTTACGCGACGCTCGCCATTAGGTAAAAGATATTTCTGCAAATCTAGCACTACACGTTTTTTTGCTTCCAACCATTCGCCCTGCACCAACATCAGGTAACGTTTATCAGTTTGGTGGTTACGAATTGCTTCATGCAAAGCCACCAGTGCAGTTCTCTTTTTAGCTAGCATCAGCACGCCAGAAGTTTCACGGTCTAAACGATGTACTAACTCTAAAAACTTAGCTTTTGGTCGCTCTAATCGGAGCTGCTCAATAACGCCACGACTAATACCACTACCGCCGTGTACTGCAAAGCCAGCCGGTTTATCAATCACTAGCATTGCGTCATCTTCATAAATAATGGCTTGTTCAAATTTTGATGTCGCTGGCGTCGCATGCAGCGGCTTTTCAATAATCGTTGCACGTATAGGCGGAATTCTAACAATATCCCCTAAACTCAATCGTGAATCAGCATTTACGCGCTTCTTATTTACCCGGACTTCACCGCTACGTAAAATGCGATATACGTGACTTTTTGGCACACCCTTTAGTGTCTTTGTCAGATAGTTATCTACACGCTGCCCTTCACTTGCCTCGTCTACAGTTAAAAATGCTGCGGCTAATTCACTAACAGCTGTTAACGTATCACTTAGATCTGATGTTTTTATATTGTTCATGCTTTGCTTAAATGATTGATGTAGCTTATAATTTGGCTGTAATTTTGAATTTAATAATTAAATTCCTAATAAGAATACATTGAAACACAATAAATATATTGTAAGTAAATGCATTTTTTTTAATTTTGTCCTACAGTTTATTCTGTAACACTGTTAAATTCAGCAACAACAAATACTTGGTTAACACCGCTCGCCATAATTAAAAAGTAGCGGTAAGTAAAATTTAGCGCTTAAGCCGCCGCAGACAAACAAACATAAAGCGCGACTTAAAGTGATAGTGAAATTTGCTGTTCTAGAAACTATATATATTTTTTATTAAATATATTTAAAGGTTAAACAGGCAAGCAAATTAGGATTTACTGAAGATAGAATTTTAACGAGTTTAGGCCATAAGTGGCGTAAATTTAATAATTAGTTTGCTTTAACGAACAATAGATTTGTTTTAACTTGATCACTTTCAACTAAAACAATTAAATTACCAGCATCAGCTAACGGCGTCCATGTGACCAACCTAGTTGAATGGTAAGTAGAATGCGGTTATCCGCCACACACCGTTAAAATGCATTGCTGCGCCTTTGCGCCTTCATAGTAATCCAGCCAGAGTTCTGGTACTTTCACTTTATACGCCTTCACTAAATGCTTAATAAACAAGCAGTTAGTCTGCCCGCCTTGCATAGCGCAGGAGCAAACAATGAAACGCATGTTATTTAATGCAACGCAGTCAGAAGAATTACGCGTTGCGATTGTAGATGGTCAAAAACTTATCGATTTAGATATTGAGCACGCAGGTAAGGAACAACGTAAAAGCAATATTTACAAAGGTGTTATCACCCGCATCGAACCTTCTTTAGAAGCTGCATTTGTCGATTATGGCATGGACAGACATGGTTTTTTACCATTCAAAGAAGTCGCACGCAGTTACTATAAAGAAGGTGTCGGTAGCGGCGCTCGCATCCAAGACGCATTAAAAGAAGGCCAAGAATTAATCGTTCAAGTGGATAAAGATGAGCGCGGCAATAAAGGCGCTGCACTCACTACCTTCATATCACTCGCTGGACGTTATTTGGTATTAATGCCGAACAATCCACGTGGCGGCGGTGTATCTCGCCGTATTGAAGGTGAAGATCGCGACGAGTTACGTGATGTATTAGCCCAATTAGAAGTGCCAAAAGGCATGAGCATTATCGCCCGTACCGCTGGTATTGGCCGTAACGCGGAAGAATTACAGTGGGATTTAAATTACCTCACACAATTATGGACAGCGATTGATGGTGCCTCTGCCATGCAAGCCGGTGCCTACTTAATTTACCAAGAAGGTAGCCTAGTGATACGCGCGATACGCGATTACTTTAGCTCTGATATTGGCGAAATTCTAATCGACACACCAGATATTCACGAGCAAGCGGTTCAATTTATGAACCACGTGATGCCAGGAAATGTGTCTCGCGTTAAACTATACCAAGATGAAATTCCGTTATTTACGCGCTTTCAAATTGAGCACCAAATTGAATCAGCATTCTCACGTGAAGTACGCCTGCCTTCAGGTGGCGCCATTGTCATTGACCACACTGAAGCTTTAGTTTCAGTAGACGTTAACTCTGGCCGCGCAACACGTGGTAGCGATATTGAGCACACTGCATTCAACACTAATATGGAAGCGGCTGAAGAAGTTGCACGCCAGTTACGTTTACGTGACTTAGGCGGCTTAGTGGTGATTGACTTTATTGATATGGAAAGCCAACGCAATCAACGTGAAGTAGAAAACGCATTGCGTGACGCTCTGCATTTTGATCGTGCTCGTGTTCAAACTGGCAAGATTTCACGCTTTGGTTTGCTAGAATTATCACGCCAACGTTTACGTCCTAGTTTAGGCGAAACTAACCACATCCCATGCCCGCGCTGCAGCGGCACTGGCCATATCCGCGGCATTGAATCTACTGCATTACATATTTTGCGCATTACCCAAGAAGACGCGATGAAAGACAATAGCGCGATTATTCAAGTGCAATTACCAGTTGAAGTGGCTACCTTCTTATTGAATGAAAAACGTGCTGACATTCATGCTATTGAACAGCGTATGGGTGTTGAAGTGGTGTTGATTCCTAACATTCACCTTGAAACTCCTAATTACAATATCGTGCGTGTTAAGCATGATGATGTAAACGAAGAAACTAGCCGTGCAAGTTACAAGTTAGTAGAATTACCAACAGAAACTTCTTACATTCCAAATGCAGAAGAAGTTGCCAAAGCGGTAAGGCCAGTTGCTGCAGTAAAAGGCATTACACCTGCCGCACCAGCACCAATTGTGGCTGAAAAAGCGGCTGAAGTTTTGGCTGGAGTCAAACTATCATTCATTGCACGCATTAAAAAATTCTTTGGTGTTTCATCCTCGAGTGTTGAAGTAGCTAATGCTGAAGCGGCTAAAGCTGCAGAATCGAATAAAGACAGCAACCGCAACAATCGTAACCGAAACAATCGTAACCGTAATGAACGCAATAAAAATGAGCGAGCAGACAAGGGCGCCATAGCAACTCGCAATAATGAAAACAAGGGTCAAGAGACTCGTACACAAGAAGCACGTACGGATGTTAAAACTCAAGAACCGCGTCAACAAAAACCTCAGCAACAACGTACTGAACAGCAACGTAGCGAACAGTCTCGCAATGATCAAGCACGTAAAGAGCAACAGCGTGCTAATGCTCCACAAGCAGAATCAGCTGCGTTAAAGGTAACTGCAGTTGTAGATTCACCAGCGAATGAAGCATCGGCTACAGAGTCGCGCGGTGGTCGTCGCAATCGCAATAACCGTCGTGGTCGTCGTGATCGTGATGAGTCTACAACTGTAGATGCTACTCGCGCTTTTGTGCCGAATGATGAAATTGTTGCCGTTCAAGCAAATGAGTCTAAAGAGTCACCTGTAGTCAATACAGCTAAGACTGAAGTAGCGGCAGTAAAAGCTATGGATCAACAATCTTTTGATTTAGTTAGCACTAAAGCTGTAACTTCTACGGAAAATGTTGTGTCGACAAAGTCTAGCGAGGCCACTTCAGTACAAGCTACTAGTGAAATTAGCACTAAAGCATCAACCAACGAAGTTGTTAAAGCGAAACCTGAAGGCAGGAAAGCTAGACCAGCCAAAGCAAGCAATGCTGTTGCTGTTAGCGTAGATGCCATTGAGGTAGTTACAACTAAGCCAAGCGCTGAAATAGTAGATACCCCAGCTAAAGCTGATAGCAAACGCCCTGCTCGTCCACGTAAAGCGAAAACCGAAACTAAGCCAGCAGATTTAGCGGCAGTAGGTTTGCAATTGGTTGAAACTAAAGCGGATGCTCCTAAACTAGCTACACCGGTTGAAACTGAAAAAGCTAAAACACCACGTAAAGCAGCTGCATGGCAGAAAAAAGCTAAAAGCGAAGGCAATGCCGAACCTATGGTGATGGTCGAAACGCAAAGTAAGTAGTCATTTTCGCTATTAGGCGATAAGACCTAACTAATGAAAACAGCCCTGAATATTCAGGGCTGTTTTTATTTGTGCGACCGTTAGTTATGTTTCTAAAAGTCGATCATCAATTAATTAATCAAGCTGATTTATCTATTCGAAGACAAAAAATCCTTGTATTTTCGCTCAGACTTTTCTAGGTGTCGGTAATTTTCCTCTGATTTTAAATCTTCGTAAGTAACCATGGCATAAACATAATTACTAATGAGTCCTGCTTGATTTGTTGTGCTTACAACAGTTTTTTTCATAGCATTTCGGTAAGCAGAATTAGCATAACAATTAGATTTACCACTATCAAACTGATGCTCAAAATTAATACTTTTCAATCTCTCATCACCCGTCATCTAAATCACTCCATAAATAAATCAGCCTCCCGAAGTGTGCAGAATAGTCTTACTATATTATTTAATATTGATTTACATCAAACAACTGATAATCATTTTGATTAGATATATTTAAGAAATAAAAGAAGATGTTAACTGACTGATTACTGCTTAACAGTACAGTAAATTATATTTAATCAGCATGGCATGCATCCAATGCAGATGATCTTGCATGGAAAAAGTCTACGTTAGTAAGTTAATCGCAACCAACTAAGCTCGCATTAACTGTATTGTCAGCAATCCCAAGCCTGTCAAAGCCAAAGAGCCTAACACATGAATAAATATATGAGTAGCGGCCCAACCATACTGACCACGCGATAGCAATGTGACTGACTCTGCAGAAAAGCTGGAGAATGTAGTCAAGCCGCCGAGCAGACCGGTCATAACAAACAATCTAAGTTCTGGTGTAAATTCAGTTGTAAAAGTACTTATACTAAATAAGCCCATAAATAAACCCATCAGATAAGCACCAATTAAGTTTGCCGTCAAAGTACCTAACGGCAAAGTCGGTATCGCGGCATTTAGCATTAATCCTAAAGCCCAGCGCGCCCATGCCCCTATTGCGGCGCCCACACCAACCGCTATAAAACTGTTGAAACTCATACCTAGCCCCTAAAATCAATATTAATGCCGCTTATTTATACAATATAATAATGCATCAACGACATAATCGAGAAAGTATATTTTGCGCGTCTTATTTGTTAGCTCTGAAGTATTTCCACTGATTAAAACCGGAGGGTTAGCAGATGTCAGCGGCTCATTACCTTCGGCTTTGCAGCATATCGGTGTAGATATTCGTGTTTTAGTACCTGGATACCCTGCGGTATTAGACAAGCTAAGCAATCTGCAAATGATTGCTCAGTTAGAAAATTTACCTGTTATCAACAATGCATCACTGCTGATGGGCACCATTGAAGATAGCCAAATAAAAGTAATGGTAATTAAGGCTGCTGGCTTATATGAGCGTGAAGGCGGGCCTTATGCAGACGCAAATGGACTGGAGTGGTTGGACAATCCGTTACGCTTCGGTGTGTTATCAAAAGTAGCGGCCATTTTGAGCGGTCCACACTCACCTATCGCCGATTGGCAGCCGAATATTGTACATTGTAACGACTGGCAGACTGGCCTAACGCCGGCTTACATGAAACTGGTAGAGCATTCAACAGCGAAATCTATGATCAGCCTGCATAACATGGCGTTTCAAGGCTGTTATGCTCCCGGTTGGTTGTCTACGCTAGAATTACCGCACAGTAGCTTTGAAATAGAAGGCTTTGAATACCATGGACAATTATCATTCCTGAAAGCCGCTATTTTTTATGCTGACA
>Ga0194085_1181_pt1 | contig 19275 bp, 16 predicted proteins | sample LauGreSp1BDMLBSN_2_FD_133655 | JGI IMG/M metagenome (GOLD analysis project Ga0194085, IMG submission 133655) | reverse complement strand
GTTATTACTTAGTACACCAAGCTATATTTATGCTGGTAGCGCTGGTTGCCTCATTTGTCGCGTTCAATGTGCCGATTGCTTGGTGGCAAAAAATGGCACCGTTCTTGTTCTTAGTGGGATTAACGCTATTGGTATTAGTGCTCATTCCTGGTATCGGCCTTAAAGCTGGCGGTAGCCGTCGCTGGTTAAGAATGTTTGTGATTAATCCGCAGCCATCTGAATTTATGAAGCTATTTGCCGCCATGTATGTAGCCGATTACACCGTGCGTAAAGCGGCGGTGATGGATAGTTTTAGAAAAGGTTTCTTGCCTATGTTACTGGTCATGTTGATGGTGGGTGGTCTGTTATTACGCGAGCCAGATTTTGGTGCTTTTGCGGTGATTGCGGCAATCTCTATTTCAATATTATGGCTAGGCGGCATTAATGGCCGAATTTTTGCAGGTTTGCTAGTGCTGCTGGTGGTTGGATTTGTGTTCTTGATCTGGAGTTCACCTTACAGACTAGAGCGCGTGATTGGTTTTATGGATCCATGGGCTGATCCATATGGAAAAGGTTATCAGCTTTCACATGCGCTAATCGCATTTGGCCGCGGCGAGTGGTTCGGTGTGGGTCTAGGGGCAAGTGTAGAAAAATTGTTATATCTACCAGAAGCGCATACTGACTTTTTACTTGCAGTAATTGCCGAAGAATTAGGTTTTTTTGGTGTACTAGCGGTGCTTGGGTTGTTCGCTTGGATCGTGATTCGCTCGTTCAGCATTGCCAAAGAAGCGATTGCCAACGAGCGCTATTTTGCCGCGTTGTTGGCACAAGGTTTAGGTGTTTGGATAGGCGTGCAAGGCATCATCAATATGGGCGTAAATATGGGCTTGTTGCCCACTAAAGGGCTTACTTTACCATTGTTGTCTTTTGGTGGTAGCGGCATTTTGGCCAATTGTATTGCGATGGCTATTGTGCTGAGAATCGATTTTGAAAATCGCCGTTTGCAAAAAGGTTTGCCATCATGAGTAAAACGCTGATGATTATGGCCGGCGGTACAGGCGGACACGTATATCCAGCAATGGCCGTGGCTGATTATTTAACAGCCGAGGGCTGGAATATCGTTTGGTTATGTACTGAGGGTGGCATGGAGAATCGATTGATCGCCGATAAAGGCTATCAGAAAGCCATGATTACCATGCGTGGTGTCCGTGGTAAGGGATTGTTAGGCTGGCTATTATTGCCGGCTAAATTGACGCTAGCACTAATACAATCTTATCAAGCAATTACGAAATTTAAGCCTAATCTTGTTTTAGGTATGGGTGGTTTTGCTGCATTTCCAGGTGGTTTGATGGCTAGTTTGTTGCTTAAGCCATTAGTCATTCATGAGCAAAACTCAGTTGCTGGTTTAACCAATAAAACCTTAGCGCACTTTGCCACTAAGGTTTTGGCCGCCTTCCCCGCAGCTTTTGGTGATAAGGCAATTTTGCTTGGTAATCCCGTGCGTGAGGACATTACTCAAATATTGCCGCCAGAAATTCGATTAGCCACTCGTACAGGGCCATTAAGGTTATTAGTAGTTGGTGGCAGCTTAGGTGCGCAGGCCTTGAACGAAGTGTTGCCGAAAGCCTTGGCTGAAATTGCCATAGACAGTCGGCCGCTAGTGGTGCATCAAGCCGGCGAAAAGCACATCGCTAAATTGCAAGCCAATTACCAAGTACATCATGTTGAAGCAGAGGCAAAAGCTTTCATTAATGATATGGCGGAAATGTACAACTGGGCCGACATTGTGATTTGTCGTGCCGGCGCACTGACTGTTGCAGAAGTTTCAGCGGCGGGTATTGCTAGTGTATTAGTGCCTTTTCCACACGCGGTAGACGATCACCAAACTGGTAATGCGCACTATTTATCTGATGCTGGTGCGGCGATATTAATGCCACAAGAGACATTTTCTGTAGCAAAAATAGCCGCCTTGCTGCAAGGATTAACGCGCGAACAATGTTTAACGATGGCCATTAAAGCCCGTGCATTGGGTAAGCCACAAGCCACTGCCGATGTTGCCAATATCTGTAAGGAGTTAGCCGCATGAAACATAAGGTAAAAAATATTCATTTCATTGGCATTGGTGGCTCTGGTATGAGCGGCATTGCAGAAGTGTTGATTAACCTAGACTTCACAGTCACGGGTTCTGATTTAGCGGTTAATGCGACTACTCAGCGCTTAATTGATTTTGGCGCAACGGTCTATCAAGGTCACGCTGCTGAAAACTTGGGTAAAGCTGATGTGGTAGTCGTTTCAAGTGCGGTCAATGAAGAAAATCCAGAAGTGAAAGCTGCTAGAGCGAAAAAAATTCCAGTCGTGCCACGAGCATTAATGTTGGCTGAATTAATGCGCTTTAGGCAAGGTATTGCTGTAGCAGGGACACATGGTAAAACGACCACTACAAGTTTAATCGCTAGCATCTTGGCCGAAGCTGGTATGGATCCAACGTTTGTGATTGGTGGAAAATTAGAGGCAGCAAATGCAAACGCTAAGCTAGGTACTGGTGAGTATATTGTTGCAGAGGCAGATGAGTCAGATGCGTCATTCTTACATTTAACACCGGTAATGGCAGTGGTCACAAATATTGACCAAGATCACATGGATACCTATGAGCATAGCTTTGACAAGCTCAAAAGTGCTTTCGTAGAATTTTTACAGCAATTACCGTTTTGGGGTATGGCGGTGGTGTGCTTAGATGACGCCAATATTCGCGAAATTTTGCCACGAGTGACTAAGCCTGTCATGACTTATGGCTTTAGTGAAGAGGCTAAAGTTAGAGCGATTAATGTGCGTGCTGATGATGGAAAGATGCATTTCACCGTGCAAATAATCAATGGCGTTAAACATGAGTTTGATGTGACATTGAATCTGCCAGGCAACCATTATGTATTAAACGCGCTGGCGGCCATTGCGATTGCCAGCGAGCTGAATGTGCCAGATGCAGCCATCATAAAAGCCTTAAAAGAATTCAAGGGTGTGGGCCGCCGTTTTGAGCGATATGGCGAAATTAATACAAGAGTTATAAGTGGTCGTGCTGAAGGCACATTTACCTTGATTGATGATTATGGACATCATCCAGTAGAAATGCAGGCTGTCATCGCCGCTGCGCGGGCAGCCTTTCCTAATCGTCGCTTGGTGATGGCGTTTCAGCCACATCGCTATACCCGTACGCGTGATTGTTTTGAAGATTTTGTCCGCGTGTTATCTAGCGCCGATGCAGTTTTGCTGACTGAAGTTTATTCAGCAGGCGAAGCGCCAATTATTGCGGCGGATACGCGCTCGCTCATACGTTCGATTCGCGTGGCAGGCAAGGTTGAACCACTCTTTGTAGAAACGACAGATGCATTACCAGAAGCGATTATGAATATGGCCCGCGCCAATGATGTGGTCATCGTAATGGGTGCAGGTTCTATTGGGCAAGTAGCCGAAAAAACAAAAGCGCTTTCAAATCAAGCCGTAACGATTGGCGAGCAGAACCAGTGACGAATAAAGCGACACATACATTTGCCGGTAAGTTGCTCTTAAATGAGCCGTTGGCGCGCTATACCAGTTGGCGTGTAGGCGGTATCGCTGATCAACTATACATTCCAGCCGATTTGGATGATTTGTGCTTGTTCTTAAAAAGTTTAAATGCGTCACAGCCGGTTTATTTTATTGGCTTAGGATCCAACCTATTGGTGCGCGATGGTGGTTTGCGTGGGACAGTTATTCTGATGCATAACGTATTGACCGCGCTGAAAATGGATGGTGATCTTGTTTATGTGGAAGCCGGTGTAACTTGTGGCAAGTTGGCAAAATTTAGTGCAAAACAAGCGAAGCAGGGCGGTGAGTTTTTTGCCGGTATTCCAGGCACGGTTGGTGGTGCGCTGGCGATGAATGCAGGTTGTTATGGCTGTGAAACTTGGCAAACAGTACGTCGCGTAATGACGGTTAATCGCCAAGGTGAATTGCATACCCGTGATGCCGCTGAATACGTTGCAAGTTATCGGCATATTGCAATGCCGGTAAGTGATGAATGGTTTGTTGCCGCCTGGTTAGCATTTGAGCATGGCGATGCTGATGAGTCAGCACAAAATATTAAGGATTTATTAGCGCAGCGTTTAGCCTCACAGCCACTTAATTTGCCTAGTGCTGGTTCTACATTCAGAAATCCAGTGGGTGATTATGCGGCTAGGTTGATTGAAGCCAGCGGCCTAAAAGGTTACATCATTGGTGGTGCGCAAGTTTCTGAAAAACACGCTAATTTTATTGTAAACGTGGGTGGCGCAAATGCTCTTGATATAGAGCTACTAATTAAGCATATGCACGACACGGTGTTGCGTGAACATGGCGTTTCTTTGCAGCAAGAAGTGAAAGTGATCGGCGAATATTAACCGTGATAAGTTTAGATGAAAATATGCCTAAGAAAATTGACATGATTAAAAGGTTTGGGAAAGTTGCCGTATTACTGGGCGGAAATTCAGGTGAACGGGAAGTGTCACTCAAGAGTGGCGCGGCAGTTTTATCTGCCCTGCAAGCGCAAGGGATCGATGCACATGGTTTTGATCCGCGTGAAAAACCATTACATGACCTTGAAAGCTTTGACCGAGTATTTATTAATTTGCACGGACGTTTTGGCGAAGATGGCTGCATACAAGGCGCGCTGGAAATGCTACATATTCCTTATACCGGAAGCGGCGTGATGGCCTCTGCTATAGGAATGGATAAATGGCGGACTAAATTATTATGGCGCGCAACCAATGTGCTGACACCAGACTTTGAATTAGTCACCGCTAACAGCGACTTTGCGGCAATAGAAGCAAAATTAGGTTTACCTTTGTTTGTAAAGCCAGCCAATGAAGGCTCAAGTATAGGAATTAGCAAAGTTAAAGAATCTGGCGGATTAGAAGCTGCTTATAAGATTGCCGCTGAAGCTGATCCTTTAGTGATCGCTGAAAAATTTGTGGATGGTGGCGAGTATACCGTGGGCATTATTGGCGATGGTCAAGGGGATGGCGATTTTATGGCATTGCCTATCATTCGTATTGTGCCAAAAAATGAATTTTATGATTTTGAGGCAAAATATTTACGTAACGATACTGAGTATCTGTGCCCATGCGGATTAAACGCAGAAAAAGAAGCGCAGATTCAACAAGAAGCATTGTTGGCATTTAGAGCGATTGGTTGTAGGGGTTGGGGACGTGTAGATTTTTTAATGGACAGCGCCGGCAATCATTACTTTTTAGAAGTGAATACCAGTCCAGGGATGACTGATCACAGTTTAGTGCCTATGGCAGCGAAGGCCGCTGGCATTAGTTTTGATGAATTAGTAGTGCGCATTTTGGAGCTAGCTGATGTGGGATAAACCTACATTACTCAATTGGATAGCCAACCTCTTGTTTGCCATGAGTGTGGTGGTGATGTTATATGCGGCCTTGTATGCCGTGGTGCATCTGCCGATATTTCCATTGCGTGAAGTGAAGGTGGATGGACAGTTAAGCCATGTGAGCCGCGAGCAGGTTAAGTTGATTGTAGATAAGCACCTAAAAGGTAACTTTTTTACCTTAGATTTAATTCAGGCCCGCAATGCTTTTGAAAAGTTGCCTTGGGCCCGTAACGTTAGTTTACGCCGCCGTTGGCCAGATAGCTTAGAAGTGATGATAGAAGAGCATCAAGAATTAGCGAGGTGGGGCACTGTTGCCTTGGTTGATACGCATGGTGATTTGTTTCATGCCGCATCTGGTACTGATTTACCGGTATTTTATGGTCCAGGAGATGGCGCAATGGAAATCGCCGCGCAATATGGAGAATTTAGTAAATCATTAAAAGTCGCTAATTTAGAGGTGGCTAATTTAACGCTTACGCCAAGGCGTGCATGGCAAATAACCACAAAAAATGGCATGGTTATTGAGCTAGGACGGGTTGAGATGCAAGCAAGATTAGATAAATTTGCTAACGTATACAACACGACCATAGCCGGACTGAATAAAAAGATTGCCTACGTAGATTTACGCTATCCAAATGGATTTGCAATGCGTAAACCGACGGAAATGAACAGTAAGCATGAAGTTAAATTGACCAATGCAAAACCTAATTATACGAAAGCTAATGATGTTAAAGCTGCTGATGTTAAATCTAGCACTATTAATAAACAGAGACAAACCGTGCATTAATCACGGAGGGAGTAAGCCATGAGTAGAGTGAAAGAAGATAAGAATTTAATCGTAGGCCTTGATATCGGCACATCAAAAATTGTGGCTATTGTTGCTGAATTGCAGCCAGAAGGTACGATAAAAGTGATTGGGCTTGGTCAGCATGTGTCACGCGGCTTAAAAAAGGGTGTAGTCATTAATATTGAATCGACCATGCAATCGATACAGCGCGCACTAGAAGAAGCTGAGCTAATGGCCGATTGCAAAATCAATAATGTCTATACCGGTATAGCTGGAAGCCATATAAAAAGCTTGAACTCTCATGGCATGGTTAAGATTAAAGAAGCAGAAGTAACGCAGATGGATGTGGACCGTGTGATTGAAACTGCACGTGCGATTGCATTGCCGGCAGATCAGCAAATACTACACATCCTAACGCAGGAATTTATTATTGACGGCCAAGAAGATGTGCGTGAGCCACTCGGCATGAGCGGCATGAAGCTTGAGGTAAAAGTGCATATTGTGACTGGCGCAGTGGCTGCTGCACAAAATATCGTTAAATGCATCAAGCGCTGTGGAATTGAAGTGAGTGATTTAATTTTACAACCGCTAGCTTCTAGCCTTGCAGTCTTGACTGAAGATGAAAAAGAGTTGGGTGTTTGCCTGGTAGATATTGGTGGCGGCACCACTGATATCGCAGTATTCAAGCAAGGTGCAATTCGCCATACCGCGGTAGTGCCTATTGCCGGCGACCAGATGACTAACGATGTAGCCGTAGCATTCCGTACACCTACACAATCTGCAGAGGACATTAAAATTAAGCACGGTTGCGCATTACGCCAATTAGCCGACCCACGTGAAGTGGTTGAAGTGCCTGGCGTAGATGGCCGTGAACCGCGCCAACTATCAGTACAAACCTTAGCAGAGGTGCTTGAACCGCGCGTAGTTGAGTTGTACGAAATGGTTTTGAATGAATTGCGTCGCAGCGGTATGGAAGAAATGATTGCCTCTGGTGTCGTGATTACTGGTGGCTCAGCCATGATGCGAGGCATGGTGGAATTAGGCGAAGAGATCTTTCACATGCCAGTACGTATGGGTCTACCGAGATACGTCGGCGGCTTGTCAGAAGTGGTAAGTAATCCAAGATACGCAACTGGCGTGGGCTTGGTGTTGATGGGCAAGCAGCAATTAGAGAGACATTTAAACGGGCAACTAGAAGTTAACTCGTTTGCACGTATGCTGGAAAAAATGAAAAGTTGGTTTCAAGGTAATTTTTAATAAAAGTTAGCTTGGTAAGTGTAAGGCAGGTAATAGGCAGTTCAGGCAGAAGTACATTAGTTAATAAAAAAGAGGAGATACAAAATGTTTGAAATTATGGAAAAAAGTTCTCAAGAAGCAGTCATTAAGGTCATCGGTGTGGGTGGTTGCGGTGGTAATGCCGTAGCGCACATGATAGAAAAAAATGTTGGTGGTGTAGAATTTATTTGTGCCAATACCGATATGCAAGCTTTAAGAAAGAGTCAAGCTCAAACTGTATTGCAAATAGGTGAGTCTATGACACGTGGTCTAGGCGCTGGGGCTAAACCAGAAGTCGGTCGCGATGCTGCATTAGAAGATCGTGATGCAATTGCCGAGCTGATTGAAGGCGCTGATATGTTATTTATTACTGCAGGTATGGGTGGCGGTACAGGTACAGGCGCAGCACCAGTCATTGCTAAAATTGCAAAAGAAATGGGTATTTTAACCGTTGCGGTAGTGACCAAACCATTCTCTTTTGAAGGCAAACGTACTAAAGTGGCCGCAGATGGTTTAGAAGAATTGTCTAAATATGTAGATTCGTTAATTGTGATTCCTAACGAAAAATTAATGGAAGTATTAGGCGAAGATGTGCCATTTCTAGAAGCTTTTAGAGCGGCAAATGATGTGTTACACAATGCGGTTTCTGGTATTGCAGAAATAATTAATTGCGCGGGTACTGTGAACGTTGACTTTGCCGATGTACGCACAGTGATGAGTGAGATGGGCATGGCTATGATGGGTTCAGCACTTGCAACAGGACCAGATCGTGCTCGTATCGCAGCTGAACAAGCCGTAGCAAGTCCATTATTGGAAGATGTGAACTTAGCTAATGCACGCGGTGTTTTAGTTAACATTACCACTTCTAGCTCATTCAAAATGAAAGAGTACTATGATGTGATGAACACTATTAAAGCTTTCACAGCAGATGATGCGACTGTGATTGTGGGTAATGTGTTTGATGAATCTATGGGTGATGGCTTACGTGTGACTATGGTTGCAACCGGTTTAACTGGCGCGCAACGTCGCCAACAAAAACCTGAACTACGTGTAATGCCGCAACAAATGGTCCGTGATGGCACTACTAATCAGCCTGTCTACATGGGTGGTAATAGCCATGACATGGATGATGAAGCGCCAGCAGTATTTGGTGCCAATAATAGCCGTCGTGCACAAGTTGAAGCAATGAAGGTTGCGGGCGTTGAAGAGTATGATATTCCTGCATTCTTGCGTAAACAGGCTGACTAGGATGTCGTTACAATAACCTCTATATTAACTTGTTAGTGCCACTAGGCAAGTTGACGGTTTCACTGGAACTAGGTGGAATATGCTATTATTTTCTTAATTTATAAGATAAAAATGCATAAGTCATAAGGTTTAATATAGATGATTATTAAGTGTTGATATAGGGACTTAGAACGATTGATGTTAAAGCAGCGTACATTAAAAAAAGCAATTAGCGCCACTGGCGTTGGCTTGCACAACGGCGAAAAGGTTACTCTTACCCTGCGCCCTGCTGCTGCCGATACCGGTATTGTTTTCAAACGGGTTGATCTGCCTCAGCCCAATGAAATCATAGCCACCCCTAGCGCAGTGCATGACACAAAAATGTGTTCTGCCTTGGAAGCTAATGGTGCGCGTGTTGCTACCGTTGAACACATCATGTCTGCGCTTGCAGGCTTAGGTGTAGATAACGTATATATTGATGTAAATGCGGCTGAAATTCCAATTATGGACGGTAGTTCTGGTCCCTTTGTATTTTTGTTACAAGAAGCCGGCATTGTTGAACAAGCCGCGCCTAAGAAGTTTATACGCGTTAAAAAGACGGTAGAAGTGATTGAGGGCGATAAGTGGGTCCGTTTTGAGCCTTATCATGGCTTTAAAATTGACTTCACTATTCATTTTAATCACCCCGTATTTGAGCATTCTGGAAGCAATGTAAAAATTGATTTTGCGGATGATTCTTACATTAAAGAAATTAGCCGTGCGCGTACCTTTGGCTTTATGCACGAAGTCGAGTATTTAAGATCGAATGGCTTGGCCCGTGGCGGAAGCTTAGATAATGCGATTGTTTTAGATGAATATCGGGTGTTGAATACCGATGGTTTGCGCTATGAAGATGAGTTTGTAAAGCACAAAGTGTTAGATGCTATAGGTGATTTATACATGTTGGGTCATCCGATTTTAGGCGCTTTTTATGCTTATAAATCAGGCCACGCACTCAATAACCAATTGCTACGTGCTTTGCTGCAAGATGAAACTGCATGGGAATATGCCACTTTTGACGATAAAAAAGATAAGCCTGTGACATTTTCATCAGAATCATCGCAACTAATCACTAAACCGATTTTCTAAACATGAATAACTTAGTCGCTTAGGTTTTTTTAAAAGCTTAGCTATTTCGAGTTAATAATTTAAAAGCTTCTAACCCAATTGAGAGGGCGTGCCGTGTTAATGATTCGCCTATTATTAGTATTTTTTGCCATCACCGTGTCTACTCAGACATTTGCATTGTCAGACGAGGCGTTGTTTCAGCACGCTCGTGAATCCTACGCGGCTAAAAATGTTAATGCTTTAAGTAATGACGTGAGCCAGCTTAAAACCCAGCAATATATTTTAGCGCCCTACGCTGACTATTGGTTAATGCTACTTAGTTTAGAGCAAGCGCGCGATGAAGAAGTACAGAATTTCCTAGCAAAATATGCTGACCTACCTTTTGCCGACCGCGTGCGGGGCGAATGGCTAAAAAAACTCGCCAAACAACAAAATTGGGATGCTTTTTACGATGAATCCGCTAATTTTCAGCGTGATGACTTGACCGTACAATGCTACGCCTTGCTTGGTCATGCACAATTGGCTGATGTTGATGTTAGTGGCCAAACAAAAACTTTATGGTTAACAACTAACGATTTGCCCAGCAACTGCAATCAATTATTTGACCTGATGCAAAAAAAAGGTCAGCTGACTGCTGATGATATTTGGGCGCGATTTAGACTGGCATTGCAAGATAGCAAGTTGAATGTCGCTAAAGCGATTGCGCCACGTATAACAACAATAGATGCTGAGAACATTAAATTGCTTGATCGCGTGACGACAACGCCCCAACTCATTCTGGATAAAAAAATAATCTCGTTTAAAACTAAACTCGGTATAGAGCTTAATCTCTACGCGATTGACCGTCTAGCGCGAACTAAATTAGAAGATGCGATTAGTACTTATAAAAACATTCAAGATGCTTTTGAGCCAGACAACCGTGCTTTTGCTTGGAGCCGAATTGCTTATCATGCAGCGCGCGCTCATGATGTAAAAGCGCTTGAATATTATGCTTTGGCTAAGAACATAAGCTTAGATAAAGAACAATTGGCTTGGAAGGCCAGAGCCGCACTGCGAGCAAAAGATTGGCCTACGGTGCTGATTAGTATTGCTGCAATGCCAGCAAAGCAATCCGAAGAAGGGGCATGGCGTTACTGGAAAGCACGCGCATTAAAAGAGCAGGCATCGCAAGGTGGTGGCCAGCAGGTTGAGGCTAATGCTATTTTTAGTAAACTTTCAACTGAGCGCCATTATTATGGTTGGTTGGCGGCAGATGAGCTAGAAAGCATGATGGGTAGCCCGGATGAGCAATACCGTGTTAGCGAAAATGAAGTTAATGCCATTGCTAATTTGCCAGCCATTAAGCGTGCTTTTGAATTGCAGCGTCTAGATTTACGCTGGGAAGCTAAAGCGGAGTGGGTATGGGCAACACTTCACTTCGATGATAAACAATTACTTGCGGCTGCAGAATATGCCACGCGACAAAAATGGTATGACATTGCCATTACCACTGCAGACAATACCAAGCAGATTCATGACTTTAACCTACGTTATCCTACGCCTTATCGTGATTTGATACGAAGCTCGGCTACTAATGAAAATATTGATGAAGCTTGGGTCTATGGCTTAACGCGGCAAGAAAGTCGTTTTATGCATTATGCAAAATCTGGCGTAGGTGCAGCCGGCCTCATGCAAATAATGCCAGCTACGGCAAAATGGGTGGCAAAAAAAATGGGCATGGATAATTACAGCAATGACAATATTCATGAACTGAGCACGAATATTGATATAGGCGCACATTATATGCGCTACACCTTCGATTTAATGGGTGGCCAAGCGGTCATGGCAACAGCCGCTTATAATGCCGGGCCTAGTCGTGCTAAACGCTGGATGGCAAGTGAGCCTTTAGAGGCGGCCATTTATATTGAAACGATTCCATTTAGTGAAACTAGAAACTATGTACAAAAAGTAATGGCTAATGCCAGCTTTTATGCGCCACGTCTGGGGACTAAAATTCAATCACTAAAATCTCGTTTAGGCATTATTCCAGCTAGCAACACACCTGAGATTATAGTAGTAGACAATGAGTAATAGCTGACAGGTAAATTATTAAAAGACCGGTATAAAATAAGATTAACAACAAGATTAACAACAAGATTAACAACAACAAGATTAACAATAATGAAATTAAAAGAAATTGTCGTATTAGGTGGTTCAGGTTTTGTCGGTAGTGCAATTGTTGCAAAATTAGACGCAGCTGGATATTCGGTAAAAATACTGACTCGCCGCCGCGATGTAGCTAAGCACTTGTTATTACTACCTAATGTGCAAGTGGTAGAATGCAATGTGCTCGATTATCAATCCTTAAACGCCACACTTAGAGGCGCGGATGCGGTGATTAACTTGATCGGTATTTTGCACCAAAGCCGTCGTATCAGTTTTAATGCGATGCACCATCAATTTCCAGCCCAGCTAGCCAAAATATGTGCAGATTTAGGGATAACTCGTCTGTTACACATGAGTAGCTTAAAAGCCGATAAAAATGCGCCTAGTCGCTATTTGCAATCCAAAGGTATGGGTGAGACGGCCTTATGGACATTGCAAGATAAGCTGAATATCACCATTTTTAAACCATCTATTATTTTTGGTCGTGGCGATGCTTTCATCAATTTATTTGCTTCACTTATTAAACTTTTGCCAGCAGTGTTGCTGGCCAAGCCTAATGCTAAATTTCAGCCTATCTGGGTGGAGGATGTCGCCACTTGTTTCGTAAATAGTTTAGAGAATACTGATACTTACGGCCAAACTTATGAACTCGCTGGCCCAAAAGTTTATACTTTTACGCAACTAGTAAAGCAAGTGATGAGCACGCTAAATGTTCAACGGCCAATTATTGGTTTATGCGATAAGCTTTCCTACGCGCAAGCGTTTATGATGGAATTGTTGCCTGTTAAGCTAATGTCGCGTGACAATGTTAAATCCATGGAAGTCGATAGTGTGAGCGAGAAGCCATTCCCCCCGATTTTTAATTTGACGCCTACGTCTTTAGAAGCGGTGATTCCTGAATATCTGATTGATGAAACGCCACGTGGTGCTTATGATCGATTTCGCCAAAATGCCGCAAGATAGTGCTTCATTAAGTAGTATTCTATTTAAGCCATAAATTTATGCAGACTTATGTGGTGGGCGGCGCAGTGCGCGATGAATTGCTCGGTTTTGCCGTAAAAGATAAAGACTTTGTCGTGGTTGGAAGTACGCCTGAAGCGATGTTAGCGGCTGGCTTCAAGCCTGTAGGCAAAGATTTTCCAGTATTTTTACATCCTAAAACACATGATGAATACGCACTGGCACGAACTGAGCGTAAAACGGCTAAAGGCTATAAAGGTTTTGTCGTGCATGCCTCACCAGAAGTGACGCTAGAAGAAGATTTAGCTCGTCGAGATTTAACCATTAATGCGATTGCTAAAGCTGACGACGGAACATTAATTGACCCGTTCAATGGCTTAGCCGATATTCAAGCAAAAACGCTGCGCCACGTTAGCGATGCTTTTGCTGAAGATCCTGTACGAATTTTACGTGCAGCGCGGTTTGCTGCGCGTTTCACTGAATTTAATTTAGCCCCTGAAACCATGTCACTAATGCGCCAAATGGTAGAAGCTGGCGAGGTCGATGCACTAGTTTCTGAACGTGTTTGGCAAGAGTTAGCAAAAGGTTTAATGGAAGAAAAGCCTAGCCGCATGTTTGAAGTACTGCGTGAATGTGGCGCCTTGCAAAGAATACTGCCAGAGCTTAATCGCTTATGGGGCGTACCTCAACCTGCTAACCATCATCCAGAAGTAGATACTGGCGTACATATAATGCTGGTAATAGATTACGCCGCTATTCAACATTATTCTCTACCGATACGCTTTGCTGCCTTGATGCATGATTTAGGTAAGGGCACTACGCCAGCGGATGTTTTACCCAAGCATATCGGTCATGAAGAGCGCAGTTTTAATTTAGTGCGTGAAGTTTGTAAACGTATTAAAGTGCCTAACGACTGCAAAGAGTTAGCACAAATTGTGGCCAAATTTCATGGCAAGTTGCATCAATCTTTACAAATGAAACCCAGCACCCTGCTAAGTTTTTTAATCGAGTTGGATGCAATTCGGCAGCCAACAAGATTTAAAGATTTTCTTAAAGCCTGCGAGGCAGATTCTCGCGGTAGAACTGGCTTAGAAAATTGCCCGACACTAGCCGCTGATTTAATGGCTAAAGTACTCGAAGCGGCATCCAGTATTGATGCTGGCGCGGTGGCTAAAGAATTTACAGAGCCAGAAAAAATCAAAACAGCAGTTTTTGGGGCGAGGTTAGACGCGGTAAACCGCTTATTTAAAACACAGTAATAATCGCTGCTAGCGAATGCCTGCGCAGTTACGCACTTTGATGCGATAATAATTCATGATTACTACCAATAACCAACCACCCTCTTTACCTGTTGCTAGTGAGAACGAGGTTACCTCTTGGTTAGCCTCTTCAGCGCAGCGTTTTTCGCCGACTGAAGTCGAGTTGATTCGCCATGCCTGCGAGCTAGCTAGCCCGCTTTATGCTACTCACGTTGAGCTGACTGGTTCGCCGTTGTTGCAGCATGCGCTAGGCGCGGCGACTATTCTAATCGACATGAACATGGATGCAGATACCATAGCGGCGACTATATTGCATGCTGTGCCTGACTATTTAGATGACTGGCGGGCGATACTGGAAACGCGATTTGGCGTTAATGTTGCCGGCTTGGTTGATGGCATATCACGCATGGAACAAATTCAGGAATTTAGCGAGACTGAAGGCCTGCACGACACGGATCGTAAAAATGGCGACCATGCGCTACAAATAGAAAGCCTACGCAAAATGTTGTTGGCGATGGTGGAAGATATTCGCGTGGTGTTAATCAAGCTTGCAGAACGTACACAAACCTTGCGCCGTTTGTCTGGTGCCAGCACTAGCCAGCAGCAACGGATTGCACAGGAAAGCTTGGGCATTTTTGCGCCGTTGGCCAATCGCCTCGGTGTGTGGCAGATTAAATGGGAGCTGGAAGATCTTTCGCTACGTTATCTAGAGCCGCAACGCTACAAAGAGGTTGCCAAAATGCTGGACGAGCGCCGAGTTGATCGTGAGCAATATATTGTTGATGTGGTGAGCCAGCTTAAATTAGAGCTTAGCCAAGCTGGCATTAAGGGCGAGGTGACTGGTCGGCCTAAGCACATTTATAGCATCATCAAGAAGATGAAAAGTAAGCAATTGGATTTTAGCGAGCTCTATGATGTTCGTGCGGTGCGAATTTTGGTCGATGATGTCAAAGATTGCTATGCTGCGCTCGGTCTTATCCACAATTTATGGCAGCCTATTCCCGGTGAATTCGACGATTATATTGCCCGCCCAAAGAGTAATAATTATCGTTCTTTGCACACCGCTGTAAGTGGGCCGCGTGGTTTGGCTCTAGAAGTGCAGATTCGCACCTTAGAGATGCACCAGTATTCTGAGTTGGGTGTGGCCGCCCATTGGCGCTATAAAGAAGGCGGTAAATCCGACGCCAAATTTGATGAGAAAATAGCGTGGTTGCGGCAGATTCTGGCATGGAAAGATGAAGTTGCCGACAGCGGTGACTTATTAGAGCAATTTAAAAGCGAGCTGTTTCAGGATAAAGTTTACGTGCTGACGCCGCAAGGCAAAGTCATAGATTTGCCTAAGGGTTCTACGCCTATCGACTTTGCTTACAGTCTGCATACCGATTTAGGACATCGTACACGCGGCGCTAAGGTGAATGGCAGTATTGTGTCACTAAATACCAAGTTGCAAAACGGTGAGCGTGTGGAAATTCTCACTGCTAAAATTGGTTCGCCTAGCCGCGACTGGTTAAATGCCACCTTAGGTTTTCTGCAAACGCCAAGTGCGCGTGCCAAGGTCAGGCACTGGTTCAAATATCAGCATTTTGAAGAAAATGTTGCGCAGGGCAGGGCGAAGCTAGACCGTGAATTGCATAGAGCTGGCGTCGGTGCCATTAATCAAGAAAAAATTGCACAGAAATTGCAATATCAAAAGCTTGAAGATTTTCTAGCTGCGATAGGCCGAGGCGATGTGAGCGAGTACCAAATCGCGCTTGCCATTCAAGAAAATGAAACACCTAAGCCGAAAGAAGTGGCTAGGTCAGCTTCGGCTAGACGCAGTAGCACTGCACATTCTGCAGCGGGTATTGTGGGCGAAGGTATCGTGATTGAAGGCATAGGCAATTTGCAAACTAGCACCGCCAAATGCTGTAAACCTATGCCGTCAGATGCGATTGTTGGCTATCTCACGCGTGACCACGGCGTAACTATTCATCGCAGGGCTTGTAGTTTTATTGTGCGCTTGCCAGAGAGTCGGCGCGATAGAGTACTTGCTGCCCAGTGGGGTAGCCATCTAAATGTAAACACCGATGTTGATATTGAAGTGGAAGCGCACGACCGCCAAGGCTTACTGCGCGACATTAGTGATTTATTCGTTAGGGAAAAGGTCAATGCCACCAAAGCTAATACCTTGACTAGGAATAATATGGCGCTAATGCAGTTTTCAATCGAGATTTTAGATTTGGAGCAACTAAACCGGCTGCTAGCGTTGATTCAGCAGTTGCCGGACGTGATTGCAGCTAGGCGTAGAATTTAGTGGCAATAGTACTGTTGATTTTTAATAGTTCTTAATTTAAAAACCGTGAAACTAGGTGTTCATACTAAATACCCAGTTTCAATTTAATAATATATTTCGCTGCGTAGCCCACCATACCAAAAGTGAGGCCTAGAAATAAAGCAAAAGTACCAAACTTGCCAGCCTTAGATTCCCACGCTAAATGGCCGACGATGAACACCATCAGCAACATTAAACCACCCACGCCGAAAGTCATGCCAAACTCAGTAATCTGTGCTTCTGTAAAACCAAACATAGTGCCTTGCAAAATATTTCTCCAGTGCGATTGGACTAAAAATCCAAAAGCTTACGTTGATTAGCGCCGGCCTTAAACTAAGTATTAATTTAAACTAAGTATTAATAAGTGCGGTAATTTGCTGTTGGACAAACTCGGTTGGTTTTCGTTTAAAACCACTTTTTGCAAATTGGTGCCAGCGACCAAGTACAAAGCACACCATTAAATTGGCTTGTGCTTCGGTATCGCTTTTGTTGCCAGTTTGTGTTTCTGCAATACGCAGGCTTTGTTTAAGCGTCACTTCAATGCGGTCATATAGCTGGTTGATACGAAGCTGTAGCTTTTCATCTTCATTCACCAAGGCATCGCCTATTAGTACTCGGGTCATGCCTGGATTTTTTTCGGCAAATACTAGCAACATCGTGATAATGCGCTGTACTTGTCTTAAGCCTTCGGTTTCTTCGGTGCTAATTTTGTTGATCAGGCCAAAAATGGTTTCTTCAATAAATACGATTAAGCCTTCAAACATTTGCGCCTTACTTGCAAAATGGCGATATAGCGCAGCCTCGCTGACGTCTAACTTTGCCGCCAGTGAAGCAGTAGTAATTTTTTCGCGTTTTGGCGCTTCCAGCATTTTTGCCAGCGTTTCTAAAATTTGTTGTTTGCGTTCGCCTGCCATTGTTATTTTCCTTACAAATGATGATTTGATTATAGCTTAATGTGAGTAAGTGCTAACACATTACTCAGGCGATAATCCACAAAATTGGGTTTATGTAGCTGTTTTGTAATCCAAATGGTTTTCATGCCCAGCCGTTTTGCGGTCATCAGCGCGGGTAGGTTATCTTCTAGCATCACACAATTACTAGCCTTTACCTTGATGGTTTTGAGCAACATTTGAAAGCCGCGTACTGAAGGTTTGGCGTGAAATTTGGTCGATTCCACACTAAATACTAATTCAAAACAATCTGCGATTCCCATAATCTCGAGCACACGCAATGCGTAGCTGCGTGGTGCATTAGTGAATACTAACTTACGTCCAGAAAGGCTTTGTAACATATGGCGCAAGCGCTTTACCTGAATCACCATTTCGGGTAAATCCATGAGTCTGTGAGTTTCCAGTAAGAAATGGTATGGATCTGTGCCGTGGTGACGCATCAAACCTTTAAGTGTTGCACCATAAATACGCCAATAATGTTGGCGTATTTTGTGTGCAGCAACTTCATCTAAATCTAGCGTAGACATGATGTATTGCGTCATGGCTCGATTCATCACCGGGAAAATATGCGCGGACGCATTGTGTAAAGTGTCGTCTAAATCAAAAATCCAGACTTTAGTTTTGTTACTAGAACTCAAGTTTAAGTCCAAGCTACTTAGCCTTAATTAACGTACCCACACCTTCGTCCGTTAACACTTCCAGCAATAATGCATGCTCAACACGGCCATCAATAATGTGCACAGATTTAACACCGCTGCGAGCAGCATCTAGTGCAGAGCTGATTTTAGGCAGCATGCCGCCAGAGAGCGTACCATCCGCCACTAAATCATCAATTTGTTTTGGTGTTAAGCCAGTGAGCAATTGGCCGTCTTTATCTAAAACGCCTGGCGTATTCGTCAACAAAATAAGCTTTTCAGCGCCCAAGATTTCAGCTAACTTACCAGCCACAAGGTCGGCGTTAATGTTATAAGTTTCACCTTCGTCACCTACACCAATAGGCGCAACGACTGGAATGAAATCACCGCTATCAAGAAAATTGATGATGCTAGGATCAATGGCCGTAATTTGCCCCACTTGCCCGATGTCAATCAATTTTGATGGGTCAGTCGAATCTTCTATGAGCAGTTTTGTGGCATGAATGAAATTGCCATCTTGTCCAGTTAATCCAACCGCCTTGCCGCCATGTCGATTAATTAGATTCACAATTTCTTTATTAACTTGGCCGCCAAGCACCATTTCAACCACGTCCATGGTTTCAGCATCAGTGACACGCATGCCTTGGATAAACTCACCTTTTTTGCCGAGCTTATCTAGCATTTCATTGATTTGCGGACCGCCACCATGCACCACCACTGGGTTCATGCCTACTAACTTGAGTAATACTACATCTTGCGCAAAACATTGCTTAAGATGATCGTCAGTCATGGCGTTTCCGCCGTATTTAATCACTATCGTTTTATCAAAAAAGCGCTTGATATACGGCAACGCTTCAGCAAGTGTTTGCGCTTTTTGGGTAGCAGTCGTTTTATTAATCATCTAGTTCTCTTGGATATGTTAAATACTTGGCTATATTTAAAGCGTGGGTATATTAAATACTTGGCTATGGTAAAAGCCAGTTAATTTTACTTTATGCAATTGTATCTAAAATTAGCCTAAAGTGTTTTGCTAAAAACCTTAGATTTACGTTGAAAATTGTAAAGTTTTTGTTTTTCCATAGGCAAACTTTCCACAGACTGCTCGGTAAAGCCACGCTCCAAAAACCAATGTTCTGTACGCGTGGTTAGGCAAAACAAACTTTTAAAGCCCAATACTTTGGCTTCAGCTGCACAGTAGTAAAATAATCTATCGCCACGGCCGCCGCCTCTGTAGGC
>Ga0194085_1177_pt1 | contig 20238 bp, 17 predicted proteins | sample LauGreSp1BDMLBSN_2_FD_133655 | JGI IMG/M metagenome (GOLD analysis project Ga0194085, IMG submission 133655) | reverse complement strand
AATGCTGCAACGCCTACTGCTTGTTTTTTTGTAAACATAAGAATTATCTCCAAAGATAAAATTAAGTAAAAGTAAAAATTCTTTATCTTGTTTACTTGCAAATGCCACTAGGATGACCAATGATGAGCCGATTAATGAAAAGCTAGATAAAATTTAGCTTTGCTTAATTGTTTCAACTTGTAAACAGATGTAACTGTATATATAAAACCCTTTTAATGGCCCATCCAGAACAAAGATTCATGCTGGTCCAGATAAATTATTTATCAACATCTACAATAGTTTGCTAATATTAGTTTCTTGGGTTCTCCTAGTTATCCATCAATCGTGATTTCTAAATATTGTTATTTTAGAAATCAGTCATGAAGATTTGATTCGGATGGGAGCGTTGAATGTTAAGACCTTGGGAACTCAACATGGATGTCGTGCGAGCGTCTGGCACCTCTATCCATGTTCAAATCGCACATAAAATCATTGAAGAAATCCAGCGAGGCAGATTTTCTCCTGGCGCGGTCTTACCTGGTACTCGAGAATTTGCCAGTAGAATTAAGGTTAACCGTAAAACGGTGATTCAGGCCTATGATGAATTGATTGCGCAAGGTTGGCTCACCAGTGAAAGTAAGCGTGGAACTTTCGTTTCCACTAGAGTGCTTACTATCAATAACAGTGGATTGAGTATTGCGCCTATACGCCAATTTTCAGCAAAACCGCTCTTAAATGATCATGTAACGCCCATGCTTAATAAGCGGCAAACACATGACTTCATTCATTTTAGCGACGGCCTACCAGATGCCAGGTTAATACCTTTTGAAATGCTTTCACGTGCTATGCGCCATGCCTTAATCACCTCTGCGAGGAACAATAAATTAGGTTATGGCGACCCTAAAGGCGCAATTATTTTACGTGAAGCTCTTGCTCATATGCTCAATATGGAAAGAGGCCTGCATGCGAAAACGGAAAATATCTGTGTGGTAAGAGGCAGTCAAATGGGGATATTTGTGATTGCTAAAACTTTCATAACTGCTGGCGACTTTGTCGCTGTTGAGCAGTTAGGCAACCCACTTGCACGCGAGACAATTAAAAATTGTGGTGCCAATATTTTAAGTGTATCCCACGACGCAGAAGGTATTGATGTCGGTGATCTTGAACGATTGTGCCTCAAGCAAAAAGTGAGTGCAGTCTATGTGACGCCGCATCACCATATACCAACCACAGTCACTATGTCACTGTCACGTAGAATAAAACTTTTAGCGCTTGCCGAGCAGTATGATTTTTTAATTATTGAAGATGACAATGATCATGAGTTTAACTTTTCAAGAAGTCCTACTCTACCAATAGCTAGCATGCCAAAGTCTAAACGAGTGATCTATATAGGCTCGCTATCAAAAGTATTAACGCCAAGCCTTCGTCTAGGTTATATCGTGGCACCAGAAGAAATAATTCATTTGTGCGCCAATCAAGTGATGCTGATTGATCGCCAAGGCAATCAAATCACCGAGTTAGCTGTTGCAGAGTTGTTGCATACAGGTGAAATCAAGAAGCATATTTTGCGTATGCTAAAAATATATGAAGAGCGAAGAAATTATTTGTTTAATCTATTGCACAAAGAGTTAGGTGAATATTTAAGTTTTGATCTAGCCGAAAGTGGCTTGGCGTTTTGGCTGAAGATCGACCCATGCATTAATATTCATGAATTAATAAAAGAGGCTGAATTTCAAAAAGTTCGCTTTCAAGTAGGGCGATTATATTCACTCCAAGAAAATCAAGTTTCAGCAATTAGAATGGGTTTTGCTAACCTAAATAATGCAGAGCTCGCGCAGGGCGTAAGTCGATTAAAAAGTGCATTTGTTCGCCAGCATATTAATCTACTGAGTGCTTAAACTGGTTTTTAAACTAGATCTTTGGCTAGCTGAAATGTCTCTGGTGGTTGACTACAGCCTTTATGGCTTAAAACCACCACCACAAAAATTTAAGTATCTCAACACGCAGTTATTGTAGCATTAGATTATATTAATATAAATCATGATGTTACGCCATTAATTGTAGCAGTGTTCGAAACTTGGCACGTTTATAGCATTACTAACTACAAGGGAGATTTATCACTAGGACTTTTCAGTGTTACATAATTATAAGGGTTGTGTGTGCATTGAACTGGGTAGGATCCTGATAGATATTGTTAATTTGCATGTAACAGAGTTGTAAATAAAAAGGCGCCCTTGGGCGCCTTTTTATTTACAGGTATCGAGTTTCTACAAGCTTGTGTTTTGGAGGTAAGAAATTATTTGGCGACTTGTTTCTCGCGCATTTCATCTAACGTTTTGCAATCAATACACAGCGTTGCTGTTGGACGTGCTTCAAGGCGCTTTAAGCCGATTTCAATGCCGCAGCCTTCGCAATAACCATATTCTTTAGCGTCAATGTTACGTAAAGTCTCGTCTATTTTTTTAATCAACTTACGTTCACGGTCACGATTACGTAACTCTAAAGTCATGTCAGATTCTTGGCTGGCGCGGTCGTTAGGGTCAGCAAACATGGTCACTTCATCTTGCATGGTGTGAACAGTTTTATCAAGGTCGTTACTTAATTCAGATTTCCAGTCATTCAAAATCTTACGAAAGTGATTGAGCTGACTTTTGCTCATGTATTCTTCGTCAGCCTTAGGTTGATAAGGGGTAAATTGTTTTGCAATAACTGCTGCCATATTGTGTGCCCAGATACTTAAAAAATTACTTAAAAAGAATATTACTTAAACTTTGACGCTAAAAATAAACGCCCAAAAGTAATATATATTTGTAAAATTGCGCGTGAGTGTACACTGAATAAAGCTTTGATGCAAAGTCAGCTATTAAATATGCTAATCGCTTGAATTATCTGTTTAAACGACTGATTACAGCTCACTCATTTCTAAAGCTAGTAGCGTGTTTTCCATCAACGTTGCAACCGTCATCGGCCCTACACCGCCAGGTACTGGTGTAATGAAGCCTGCGCGAGTTTTAGCAATATTAAACTCAACGTCGCCGGCAAGACTGCCGTCAGCTAAGCGATTAATGCCAATATCAATCACAATAGATCCAGGCTTAATCCACTCGCCTTTAATCAAACCAGGCTTGCCAGCCGCAGCAACTACTAAATCTGCGCTCTTAATAATTTTACTCAAATCTTTGGTATGTCTGTGGCAGCTAGTCACAGTAGCGCCAGCCAAAAGCAGCTCTAGCGCCATTGGTCGACCTACATGGTTCGACACGCCTACAACAACGGCATCTAAACCCATTAAATTAACATTCATGGCGCTCAGCATTTTAATTACGCCAAACGGCGTACAAGAGCGCAGCGTTGGCTGGCGCACAGCTAGCCTGCCTATGTTGTAAGGGTGGAAGCCGTCTACGTCTTTAGTCGGGCTAACGCGCTCAACTACGTGCTCATCGTTAATATGTGCCGGCAAGGGCAATTGTATAAGAATGCCATCGATGCGGTTATCAGTGTTTAATTGATCAATCAGTGCTAATAGTTCCAGCTCAGTTGTTGATGCAGGTAAATCATAAGCAGTAGAGACGATGCCCACTTTTTCGCAAGCTAAGCGTTTGTTGCGTACGTAAATGGATGAAGCTGGATCTCCACCAACTAATATTACCGCCAACCCAGGCGCACGCTTATTCGCCTGAATGCGATTGTCGATTTTTGTTTTAATAGAATTTAAAAGGGCTGCTGCAATGGCTTTGCCATCAATTAGTTGAGCTGTCATTGCTTAATTTTATATATTATTCAAAATAAAGTAATATTTTATCATATTTCATTTGACCTACCCCCCAGTTTCCAGTATATTTCTGCGCTTCGGCGTGTAGCGTAGCCTGGTAGCGCGCCTGCTTTGGGAGCAGGATGTCGGGAGTTCGAATCTCTCCACGCCGACCAAATTTTTATGTCCTTGGGTAGCAAATATCCAAGGACATAAACTAAAGTCAGCCCGAAAAAAATTATATTGTGCCTTGGTATAAACCTTTGTAACCAATATCTGCCCGTAGCTCAACCGGATAGAGCACCAGCCTTCTAAGCTGGGGGTTACAGGTTCGATTCCTGTCGGGCAGACCAGAAGTTAAAGTTTCAATGGTGGTTGTAGCTCAGTTGGTAGAGTCCAGGATTGTGATTCCTGTTGTCGTGGGTTCGAGCCCCATCAGCCACCCCAATATTTATAAGCCTCACAGCGTTGTGAGGCTTTTTTGTTTGTGCTTTCCATCATCGATTGAGAGAGTTCAGTATTTTTTAAACAGCGTTAATTACTGCTGATTAATTCTTACTTAGCTGAATAGTAAACGCTAAATAGAGCTTGTGAGTATTGTCTGACGCTGTTGTGATTTCAAACTAAATTTCATAATTGAAGTTATCGGCTTCTCAATTTTTTTGTAGAAAAAATTCGCTACGATTAAGCTTGCTAGCCATGAAATCAGCATGAAAAAAATTCCAACATCTGGGTTCGTAATATTTAACCAACTAAAAATAGCATTGCTAACCATTAGAACCGAAAAGTGAACAAGGAATAGTGAGTAAGAAGTCATACCTAAATAATGTATGATTTTCTGCTGTATAAATCCTAGTTTAATTTGCATGTTGTTTGTAGAGAAAATTATTAATGCTACGAGGACTGCAATCAGAATCCGCAATCTAAAATCAATTAGCAGCGCAAGTATCGCTAATAAAACGTTAAGCCATAGCCAAGCCGTTGAATGTCCTTGTTGACTGGACCAGTATACGGTTGCTCCTATTCCATAAGCACCAAAAAAATACAATGCCCAGTCATTATATTGTGGATTGCGATTGAACCAGAAAAGAGAGGCGGTAGAGACGAGGGTAATTATTACCAGAATTGCTTTTCTGGGATCAGTAGTTTTCCCTCCAAGCCAAGCGATGCAAAGCATGACTAAGAAAAGCTGAAAATCAATAGCAATAAACCATGCCCCTGCCAACAATGAATCAAAATCCAGCACACCATTTAGTAGGAAGATGTGGGACAAGAATTGTGATAATTTCGGTAAATCAGGAATGAATTCATGATCCGCTAAACCACGTGAGATGGCGGCACAAGTTATTGCGAGGATCAGAGCAAAAAAGAACGGAACAACTAATTTTAGGTATTTATTAAATAAATTCAATGTTAATGACGTTATGTTGTTCCTGCTGGAAAATATAGTGCGAGCTGTGAAATAACCACCAATTACAAAAAATATCTGTACCGCTATTCTTGCATAGTCATACAGCCATGTTATCAGCGACGGCGATAATTGGTACACAGAATCCGAGATGGGGCCGTAGGCTGCCAAGTGGTGCAATACAATAAGTTGGGATGCGATAGCCTTAAAGGCATCAATAATTAAAAAACGATTGGAACTAACTTTCATGGCTTGCTTATTTATAACCTTTATTTGTAAACAACTGATCAATTACTTAATTTAGCTCATATTTTGTTTAATGTTACTAAGTTTACCAAGATCAATGAGTCAGATCTTACTCGCAAAATACGTAAAAATTACTAGATTTGTATTTATAAAATATATATTTTGGATTAATTATTTACAATATTTTTAACCCAGGATGAGATTCTTTTTTTGTGGGTTCGATTTCTCTTAGTCATCAATAATTCTATAAGCTATGAGAGTTATTGGGTTGTTTGGAAAGCATCGCCGGTGGTTTTTTCTAGTGACTGATAGCTCAAGCATTCTAGTGTTCTGCGCTTAAGTGCGAGGCGCAGATAGATATTTGTCAGTTTAAATGAATGTAAATTACATACATTGCACTTAAATGTACTAAATTCTAAAAACCACCTTATTTATTTCAATAAGGTGAGTTTTTAGCTAGAATTAGTTTAGCTTTATGGCGCTATTTCCAAGCCTTTAAAATGCAGGCGTACCAAGTAAGCGAAGATTAAACAGTTAATTTTTTCTTAAGAATATCATTTACCTGCGCAGGGTTGGCTTTGCCTTTTGAGGCTTTCATGGCTTGGCCAACTAAAGCATTAAAGGCTTTTTCTTTACCGGCTTTAAATTCTTCGACCATGGCGGCGTTGGCGGCTAATACTTCGTCAATAATCGCTTCAATCGCACCGCTGTCAGATTCTTGTTTAAGTCCTTTGGCGGCAATAATCGCATCAACATCCCGTTCCGCATCACCTTCAGCATTCCACATCGCCTCAAAAACCTGTTTCGCAGCATTGTTAGAAATTGTGTTGTCGCTAATACGTTTAAGCAATTGTGCCAACTGCAATGCGCTGACAGGTGAAGCTGAAATCGGTTTATCTTCTGAGTTCAATTTTGCCGAAACGCTGCCCATTGCCCAGTTAGCTGCTTGCTTAGCATCGGCGCCTGCGTCTACTGCAGCCACAAAATAATCGGCCAACTCGCGTGAGGTTGTTAAGGCGCTAGCATCATAAGCAGATAAGCCATATTGCGCTTCAAAACGTGCTTTCATGGCGGCTGGCAGCTCAGGCATTTCTGCTTGCACGAGTGCTTTATCCGCTTCGGTAATTACTAAAGGTAATAAATCAGGGTCAGGAAAGTAGCGGTAATCGTTCGCTTCTTCTTTGCTACGCATCGCGCGTGTTTCACCAGTATCCGGATTAAATAAAACGGTTGCCTGATGAATGGTGCCGCCATCTTCTAGCGTTTCAATCTGCCAGCGGGTTTCATATTCAATGGCTTGCTGCATAAATTTGAACGAGTTTAAATTTTTAATCTCACGGCGTGTGCCTAGCTTTTCAGTGCCTTTTGGACGTACTGAAACGTTCACATCACAACGGAAACTACCTTCTTGCATATTGCCGTCACAAATACCTATCCATTGCACTAATTCATGCAATTGTTTGGCGTAAGCCACCGCTTCTGCGGCCGAACGCATATCTGGCTCAGTCACAATCTCTAGCAATGGCGTGCCTGCCCGGTTTAAATCAATGCCACTCATGCCTTCAACCGCACCGTGTACTGATTTACCTGCATCTTCTTCTAAATGCGCGCGGGTAATATTAATCACTTTTTCATACGCGGCATTTTTGCCTACCGCTGGTACTTGTATGGTCACTGCGCCTTTGCCGACTACTGGCAACTCAAACTGACTAATTTGGTAGCCTTTAGGTAAATCTGGGTAGAAATAATTTTTACGCGCGAATACTGATCGTGGTGCGATTTCTGCATGAATGGCAAGGCCAAACTTAATAGCGCAATGCACGGCTTGCTTATTTAGCACAGGCAAAACGCCAGGCAAAGCGATACTCACTTCACAAGCTTGCGTGTTTGGCTCAGCACCGTATTTAATCGCCGCGCCAGAAAAAATCTTCGTATTAGTTTGCAGTTGGGTGTGTGTTTCTAGCCCAATAACGACTTCCCATTCCATTATGCTTTTCCTTCTAGCAGACTCAAATCTGGTGTTTGTACATGCCAATCTGTCACTTGTTGATATTGGTGCGCAACATTAAGCATGCGTGCTTCATCAAAATAATTGCCGATAATTTGTAAGCCAACTGGCAACGCTTTGCCATCGTCACCTTGGGCGAAGCCGGCTGGCACACTCATGCCAGGCAAACCTGCTAGATTGGTCGAAATAGTATAAATATCCTGCAAATACATCGCGACTGGATCATCCACTTTTTCACCAGCTTTAAACGCGGTAGAAGGCGCTGCTGGGCCCATAATCACATCACATTTTTTAAACGCTTCAGTAAAATCTTGTGCGATTAAACGGCGAATTTGTTGCGCTTTTAAATAATAAGCATCGTAATAACCAGCACTTAACACATATGTACCGATTAAAATACGGCGTTTAACTTCAGCGCCAAAGCCTTCGGCACGGCTCTTATTGTACATATCCATTAAGTCGGTATATTCAGCTGCGCGATGTCCGTAACGTACACCATCATATCTCGACAAGTTGCTTGAAGCTTCAGCTGGCGCTAACACGTAATAGACAGGAATAGATAAGCCAGTATTCGGCAATGAGATTTCTACCATCTCTGCGCCCAGTTTTTTGTATTCGGCGATGGCCGTTTCAATGACGCTAGCCACGCTAGCATCTAAACCTTCAGCAAAAAACTCTTTAGGCAAACCTACTTTTAAACCAGCCAATGGTTTATTTAAATACGGTTTATTCAAATCTTTGGTGTAATCTTCTTTTGCACGATTCAAGCTGGTTGAATCGCGCTCATCAAAGCCTGCCATCACGTTCATCATTAGCGCGCAATCTTCAGCACTTTTAGCCATAGGGCCCGCTTGGTCTAGCGATGATGCAAAAGCAATCATACCGAAGCGCGACACCACGCCGTAAGTAGGTTTTAAGCCGGTTAGGCCGCATAAAGAAGCTGGCTGGCGAATCGAGCCGCCAGTGTCGGTACCAGTAGCTGCCGCGCAAAGTCTTGCGGCTACCGCTGCTGCGCTACCACCACTACTACCGCCAGGTACGCGATCAAAACTCCAAGGGTTCTTAACGCCACCAAAATAACTGGTTTCGTTAGATGAGCCCATGGCAAATTCATCCATATTGGTTTTACCCAAATTCACCGCACCCACTGCATCAAACTGGCTAATAATATGGGCGTCATACGGTGCAATAAAATTTTCTAGCATTTTAGAGCCGCAAGTCGTACGCCAACCTTTGGCACAAAAAATATCTTTTTGCGCGATAGGAATGCCGGTTAATGGCGTTATATTGCCGGCAGCAATTTGCACATCAGCCGCCTTTGCTTGCGCCAATGTTTTCGCTTCATCCAAACTTATGTAAGCATTAATGCTGGGGTTGTATTGCGAAATTCTAGCCATAAAAGTTTGCGTTAATTCAACGCTAGAAATCTTCTTGGCCTGGAGCATGTCTCCAAGTTGCTTTAAGCTGTTATTGATCATAATTATTCGATTACTTTAGGAACAAGGTATAGGCCACCTGCAACGGCTTGCTCTGTTGAGCCGTTACCTAGAGCAGGTGCATTTTTTTGAAATTCATCACGCAGATTGGTCTTAGTCACCACATCGTCACGCAAACGCTGACTTAAATCTTGCGAATGCGACATAGGCACGATGCCAGTGGTATCGACCGCCTGCATTTGCTCGATTAAGCCCAAAATACCGGTAAGCTTACTTAAGGTCGTGGCTGCGTCGCTATCGCTTACCTCAATACGCGCTAAATGCGCGACTTTTTTAATGTCTTCAATGCTGAGTGCCATGCTTCATTAATCCGAAATATAAATGATATGTTTCACGTGACTTCAATTTTAAGTCACGGTTTTGTAACAAGTTGTAATCACATCTTAATTTTCAACAAGATTTGCGGTATTATACCTTGGTTTTTAGCGTGCCTTAATCGTGGAAAAAAGATTAAGTTTGCGTTTTACGCATATATCGTATTGGGCCATGCCCTAACCCACAGGAAAAAACACATGTTTGGTTTCATCTCTAGTTACTTTTCAAATGATCTTGCCATTGATTTAGGCACAGCAAATACTCTTATTTATGCGCGCGGCAAAGGCATTGTTTTGGATGAGCCTTCAGTGGTGGCAATTCGCTTGGAGGGCGGTCCTGGCGGCAAGAAAATATTACTAGCGGTTGGTGCTGAAGCTAAAGGCATGCTGGGTCGTGCGCCGTCTAATATTCAAGCAATTCGCCCAATGAAAGATGGCGTGATTGCAGACTTTACCATTACCGAGCAAATGCTCAAGTATTTTATACGTCGTGTGCATGATGCGCGCTGGTTCTCACCTAGTCCACGCATTATTATTTGTGTGCCGGTCGGCTCTACTCAAGTTGAGCGTCGCGCCATTAAGGAGTCTGCCGAGCGCGCCGGAGCTAAGCAAGTGTTTTTAATTGAAGAGCCAATGGCGGCGGCGATTGGTGCTGGCATGCCGGTGTCTGAAGCAACTGGTTCTATGGTGGTTGATATTGGCGGTGGTACTACTGAGGTTGGCGTGATTTCACTCGGCGGTATTGTTTATGCTAAATCTGAGCGCGTAGGTGGCGATAAGTTTGATCAAGCAATTATCGATTATATTCGCCGAAATTATGGCATGCAAATTTCAGAGCCTACGGCGGAAGCGATTAAGAAAAAGATTGGTTCTGCTTTTCCAGGTTCTGAAGTGTTGGAAATGGAAGTCACTGGTCGAAATCTTGCGGAAGGTTTGCCACGTAAATTTACCATTTCTAGTAACGAGATTTTAGAAGCGCTCACTGAGCCGCTAAATGCCATTGTGGGCGCAGTAAAATCTGCATTAGAGCAAACGCCACCTGAGTTGGGTGCCGATATTGCTGAAAAAGGTATGGTACTCACTGGTGGCGGTGCACTGTTGCGCGATTTAGACCGCTTGTTGGTTGAGGAAACAGGCCTACCTGTCATCGTTGCCGAAGATCCACTTACCTGCGTTGCGCGTGGTTGTGGCCGCGCTTTGGAAGAAATGGATAAGCTCGGTAGTATTTTTGCATACGAATAATTTAACGTGATAAATTTGTATCTAATTCTCACTTGTGGGTGAATTTAGGTATGTTTTAAACAGCTAAAGAACACGCGTTAGTTGACAAGTACTTTGCGGTGACACATGGTCCGGTGTTTAAACAACGCTTTATAAACAGTTTTCAGTCATCATCGATTTACTACAAACATCGTTCTATTCACGAAAACTGCCCTATAACCCTTTAAGTAACTGAGATTCTGAGTATAGTTTAGACAATGGCGCGAGGCTACAATCACAAAATTGAGCAACAACAAGCCCCCGCATTTTTTGTGCGAGGGTCAAGTCCTTTTGCGCGTTTAGTATTTTTTTCCTCATTATCTTTAGCGTTAATAGCCACAGACTCACGCCTGCAATATTTGAATGGTGTCCGACAAACCTTGGTGGGCGTTCTTCACCCTTTGCAGGTGTTGGCTAACGCACCTGCTCAACTTTACGGCGATGTGATTGAATACTTTGTTACTCACAATCATCTACTCAATGAGAATCAGCAATTAAAGCAACAGGCACTCAAGCAAAATATTGCACTACAACGTCTTAGCACGCTAGCCCTTGAAAATAATCATTTACGTCAGTTGCTTGAAGCCAATCAAGCGTTGGTAGAAAGCAGTGTTTTGGGGGAAATTATGCACGTAGGCCGTGACCCCTTTACAAAAAAAGTGATAGTAAATCGTGGAAAAGTTCATCATATTATTGTTGGCGAGGCTGTGGTCGATGCGAAGGGTGTAATAGGCCAAGTAACGCGTAGTTATCCACTCAGTAGTGAAGTTACGTTGATAACTGATAAATCGCTCGCCATCCCTATCCAAGTAGAGCGTAATGGCTTGCGTGCCATTGCTTTTGGTAACGGTCGTGATAACACTTTAGATTTACCTTACTTGCCAAGCAATGTGGATATTCGCCGCGGAGATAAATTGGTAACATCCGGTATTGATGGTATTTATCCTGCTGGACTTGCGGTTGCTGCCGTGTCGCAAATAGAAATTACCGCTGATTCACCTTTTGCCCGAATCACCTGTGCGCCAATTGGTGGGGTGGAAAATCATAAACAAGTACTTTTGGTCAGTATTCCACATATAGGATTTCCTGAAATTGTCGATGTTCCTCCTTCTCCAGTAGGCGATTTACCAGCCACTAAGCCAAAAATGTCCCCTAGTATTAAGCCTGTGCAACCCATGCTAGAAAAGCCGCAATCTGGCTCAACGAGTAAGCCTTATGCAGCAGAGTAAGCTCAAAACCATTTACTTGTCATTATTGCTGGCATTTATATGCCTGTTGTTGCCTTGGTCTGGCTTTATGCTAACCATACGACCTGAATTTCTGTTATTGATCATCATATTTTGGCTGATACGGGCACCCAATTTATGTAACGTTGGTACGGCTTGGTTTGCTGGTTTGTTGATGGACATAGCCACAGGGGGTACCTTTGGTCAGTATGCTCTGGCTTACACCGTCACTGCATTCTTTGCTGTGATGTATCAGCGACGTTTAGTGTTGTTCAGTGGTACACAACAACTTGTTTATGTTGGATTGTTGTTACTAATATCGCAGATTAGTTTACTTATACTTAAAATTTTTGCAGGTATGCAACTAATAGGCTGGACTTACTTTTTACCAAGTGTAACGGGTGTTTTATTATGGCGCCTTGCGGTATTTTTTGGCTTAACTGCCACTGGTCGTTCGCGTGGCACTTGATTTCATAGAGATCAATAATAGCTACTTAGCCATAATTGTTTGCAAACACTAGGCTTGGTATCTAAGTATGCGGGCTGAACTAAAAAACTTTCAACATGAGCAGTATTACTTTAAGCTTAGATTAGGCTTCAGTGCCTTTGTTGTAATAGTCCTATTTAGCCTGTTAGCGGTACGTTTTTTTTATTTACAAATAAAACAGCACGATCACTACCAAACATTAGCTGAAAATAATCGTATTTCATTGGTGCCTATAGTGCCAAATCGAGGCTTGATTATAGACAGAAATGGAATAGTGCTAGCGCACAATTTTTTTGTTTATACGTTAGAAATTACGCCTTCAAAAATCACTGATCTTGACGTGACGATTGCCGAACTAAGTAAGCTGGTTGAAATAAGTTCGCTAGACTTGAAACGCTACAATAAGCTACGCGTAGAAAGTCGTAACTTTGAAAGCGTGCCTATACGCACTCATCTAAATGATTCGGAGGCGGCTAAATTTGCTGTCAATCACTATCGTTTTCCTGGCGTGGAAATTAAGTCACGTTTATTTAGACATTATCCGCTAGGCAAACTTGGGTCACACGTGGTGGGCTATATCGGACGCATCAACGATAAAGATCTAGCTGGGCTGGAAAAGTCAGAGTCATTGTCTAATTACAAAGGCTCTGACCACGTTGGAAAAAGTGGTGTAGAACAGTTTTACGAGCCTTATTTACACGGCACCACAGGTTTTCAACAAGTAGAAATTGATGCTGATGGTCGCGCGGTTCGAGTGTTGTCCAGTACTTTGCCGGTGCCCGGTAATAATATTATTCTATCTATAGATAGTAAAATGCAAGAAATTGCTGAAACTGCATTTGGCGAACATCGTGGTGCCATGGTGGCTATAGATCCAAAGACTGGTGCGGTATTGGCCTATGTTAGCCAGCCTACGTTTGACCCTAATCTGTTTGTTGATGGCATTGATGTGGAAAATTGGAAAGCTCTTAATGATTCCTTAGATAAGCCTCTAATCAACCGGCCGATACGCGGCATTTATCCACCGGGATCTACTTTTAAGCCATTTGTGGCCATGGCTGGTTTAGAGAATGGTAAACGCCTGCCGCCATTTTCCATCCAAGATTCAGGTTACTTTACCCTTGCAAATAGTACACATCGTTATCGCGACTGGAAGCCTAGTGGTCATGGTATGGTCGATATGCAAAGAGCGATTACCATTTCTTGCGATACTTTTTTCTATGGCTTAGCGTTAGAATTAGGCATAGAAAAGTTAACTGATTTTGTACGCCATTTTGGCTTTGGGGGAAAATCAGGCATTGATATGCAAGGTGAAATCGGTGGTTTGCTGCCTACGCCAGAATGGAAAATGCGCAGATACAAACAGCCATGGTATCAAGGTGAAACGGTCATTACCGGCATAGGCCAAGGCTATACACTAGTGACGCCCATGCAGTTAGCGCAGGCGACGGCCATATTAGCCAACGATGGCGTAGCCATGAAGCCGCATTTAGTCACGCAAATTCAACAAGCAATTAGTGGTAAAACACAAATGATTGCTGCCGAGGTGCAAGATAAAATAGTCTTGAACCCAGAAAATATCGCCATTGTCCGACGTGGCATGATGGATGTCACGCTACCAGGTGGCACCGCGGCCAGTGTAGGGGCAAATGCGGCTTATGCGATTGCTGCTAAAACAGGTACTGCGCAGGTGATAGGCATTAAACAAAATGAAAAATACAATGCCAGTAGCATTAATGAGCGGCACCGTGACCATGCTTTATTTATCGCCTACGCCCCAGCGGATAATCCTAAAATTGCCTTGGCCGTGATTGTTGAAAATGGTGGTCATGGAGGATCAGCAGGCGGTCCAATTGCCAGAAAAGTGATGGATTATTATCTGCTAGGAAAGCTACCTGAAGTAAATGCTGCTCCACTAGACCCCATAGCAAAACCTTTAGGGGCTATAGGCGCATCTTTGATTGGTAGTGCAGTCATTAAACCAGGCGCAATTCCAGAAGAAGAATTACATGATTAATAAACTATTTCAGCATTTGGCAAAACACATCGATTCTTTTCTGATGACCTGCCTACTTTTTACATTATTAATTGGTTTGTTTGTGCTTTACAGTGCTTCTGGCCAAAACTATTCGCGTCTTTTCGGGCAGGTCATCAACATTACTATTGCTCTAAGTTTTATGTGGGTAGCGGCCAATATTGCCCCAAATCAGTTGGAGCGGGTTGCATTGCCGCTTTATGTTTTAGGTGTTTTATTATTAATTTGCGTTGCCTTATTTGGCTCTATGAGTCACGGCGCACGGCGTTGGTTAAGTTTAGGTTTTACTCAGATTCAACCATCAGAAATCATGCGTATTGCTATGCCCATGATGCTCGCTTGGTATTTCTCAAAAAGAGAAGGCAAGCCAGCAATGGCTGATTTTGCTGTTGGTGGTTTGTTGCTAGTGGTACCTGTCGCGTTAATTATGAAACAACCAGATTTAGGTACCGCCATACTGATTAGCGCATCTGGTTTCTACATATTGTTTTTGGCTGGCTTAAGTTGGAAATTTTTAGTTGGTGGTGTTATTGCATTTGCTGCCTCTACGCCAATACTGTGGTCTATGCTGCATGATTATCAACGTCGCCGCATAGAAATTCTACTCGACCCAACGCAAGATCCACTAGGTGCCGGTTACCACACAATACAAGCCATTATCGCTCTTGGTTCTGGCGGTATTGCAGGCAAAGGCTGGCTAAAAGGCACACAAACGCAATTAGACTTTTTACCGGAACGCAGCACTGATTTTATATTTGCGGTATTTGGTGAAGAGTTTGGTTTGCTAGGTAACCTATTATTGCTATTACTTTTTAGTTTAATTATTATGCGTGGTTTAGTCATCGCTTCGCAAGCACCAAGTACTTTTTCTAGGTTGCTGGCTGGCAGTATTACGCTAACTTTTTTCACCTATGGTTTTGTTAATATGGGTATGGTGAGCGGAATTTTACCCGTAGTAGGCGTGCCTTTACCGTTAATCAGTTATGGCGGCACTTCTATGGTGATGCTATGTATAGGCTTTGGTATCTTAATGAGCATACAAACACATAAAAAACTGGTAGCAACCTAAATGGAAAACATGAAGAAATTTATCGCTTTATTGGGCATATTGTTACTCGCGTCGTGCGGTGGAAACGAGCTAACGAAGCCTGAAGTTAAGTCGCCAGTCAGCAATGCACCATCAAAACCGGGGGCGGGCGGCTATTATTTAGATGATGGCCCGGGAGACAACGCGCCAGCTGATATTGATGCGATTCCCAATGCGCCCCTAAAAACTGAAGTGCCGTTGGCGCGTGCTAATAAGCCTTATATTGCCTTGGGTCAGCAATACATTCCTATGACCAGTTATGCGCCTTATAAAAAACAAGGGGTCGCGTCTTGGTATGGCAAAAGATACCATGGCAAAAAAACCTCTACTGGTGAAATTTACGATATGTATGGCATGTCGGGCGCGCATACGGTATTGCCTATTCCAAGTTACGCCAAAGTTACTAATCCAGCTAATGGCCGCTCTGTAATTGTGCGTATTAACGATAGAGGCCCATTTAAGCGTGATCGCTTGATTGATTTATCTTATGCTGCGGCTTACAAGCTAAGGCTAATTGGGCAAGGTAGCGGATTAGTGGAAGTAGAAACCATCGATACCAGCGCTGAAGCTATGCTTAAAATGCAAAAGCCAATGGCCAATACTACAACACAAACACAAGCATCAATCGCCAGCGAAGATGCGACGGTAACGCCGATTGCAACTTCAAGCCCAATTGTTAATAGCACCGCTGCTCCAGTGGCCACCAGCATGCAATATTATGTACAAGTTGGTGCTTTTAAAAGTGAGGCTAATGGTGAACTTTTGCTAAAGAAAATCCAGGGATTGCAGCTAGACGAAAATGTAGGTGTGGCTAACGTGTATAATAATGCTTTGTATCGTGTCAGGCTTGGCCCCTATGCAAGCAGAGTTGAGGCAGATGCTTCTGCCGCCACTATTCGCAAACAATTAAACATATCCGCTATCGTTCAAAATTAAATAATCGAAATCATGCAAAACATCACACTAAACATTTTAAAGCACACACTTTTAGCAGTTGCCATTGCTAGCACTTGCCTGGTACCAGTAGCTCAAGCTGAAGATGCGCAAATTGCGCCGCCACCTAGCTTGGCAGTTAAAGCTTATTTGCTGACAGATGTGAACAGCGGCAAATCTATTGCCACACTCAACAGCGAAATGCGTGTTGAGCCGGCATCGCTTACTAAAATAATGACCGCTTATTTGAGCTTTAAAGCACTTCAAAATAACCATCTGCAACTTAACCAAACCTTACCTGTAAGCGAGATTGCTTGGAAAGTAGAAGGCTCTAAAATGTTTATTGAGCCGAATAAACCGGTAACCGTAGACGAGCTTTTACATGGCATGATTATTCAATCAGGCAATGATGCTTCCATCGCTTTGGCTGAAGGCATTGCCAGCACTGAAATGCAATTTGCTGACATGATGAATAAAGAAGCGCAACGCCTAGGCATGAAAAATACCCATTTCATGAACGCGACCGGTTTGCCAGATGCGCAGCATTACACCACAGCAAAAGATTTATCGATTCTTGCAACGGCTCTCATCCGCGACTTTCCAGACCAATATAAGCGTTTATATTCAGTCAAAGAGTACCGCTACAACAACATCACGCAGCCTAACCGCAATCGTTTGTTATGGCTAGATCCTAACGTAGATGGCATGAAAACTGGCCATACTGAATCTGCTGGATATTGTTTAATTTCATCGGCTAAACGTGATGGCGTGCGTCGCCTGTCAGTAGTGTTGGGTGCGCCAAGCGACGCAGCACGCGCGACAGAAAGCCAAAAATTACTCAATTACGGCTTTCAATATTTTGATTCAAGCCTAGTTTACAAACAAGGTCAAAAAGTTAGCCAGCTAAAAGTATGGAAGGGCGCTGACAATCAAGTAGACTCTACTGTTAGCAATGATCTTTATCTCACCTTAGCAAAAGGTCAGTATGCCAACGTAAAAGCGTTGATTTCAAGCACGCAACCTTTAATTGCGCCAATTAAAAAAGGCCAAATCATCGGTAATGTAAAATTCATGCTGAATGGCAAAGTAATAGATCAGCGTAATTTGGTGGCAGCAAAAGCCATTGAAGGTGCAGGTATTCTGGGCCGTGCATGGGATTCAATAAAGTTACTTTTACAATAATTATTGGCAACTGGATAGTTAATTATTATGGCTGAAATTGAACCGCACACCGCGCCTCCCTTAATCGATTTTCCATGTGAATTCCCCATCAAAGTGATGGGTGAAACGCAAGATACATTCGCTCAAACCATTATCGATTTGATACAAACGATAGTGCCCAGCTTTAACGCCGCACATATTGAAATGCGTGCAAGTTCCGCTGGCAAATATATCAGCCTCACTTGTACCGTACACGTCATTTCACAAGCGCAATTAGATGATGTTTATCGTTTAATTAGCAAGCATCCACTGGTTAAATTTGCGCTCTAATCAAGCACTCATCCTATTAAATACGACCTTAGTTCTGCTATGCAACCGCCCATAATAGTTAGGCGTTTAGGCCATACCAATTTTGCCGACACCAGCCTTGCCATGCAGCGCTTTACGGCAGAAAGACTTAGTGACACACCCGATGAGTTATGGTTGACTGAGCACCATCCAGTTTATACTTTAGGGCTGAATCGTAAAAATGTACGCCTACCGATACGCGACGACATCGTTTTGATTCATACAGACCGTGGTGGAAAAATTACTTATCACGGCCCGGGACAAGTCATTATTTATGCCTTGCTAGATCTGAAGCGCTCGCAGCTTAATATTCGAAAACTAGTCAGCCTATTAGAAAATGCTGTCATCGAGTTATTGGCAGATTATGGTGTTTCAGCATCGGCAAAAGCTGATGCACCTGGTGTGTATGTAGAAGAAGCTAAAATTGCTGCCTTAGGCTTACGCATTAAAAACAACTGCTGTTATCATGGATTAAGTTTAAATGTAAATATGGACTTAACACCGTTTTTAGCAATCGATCCTTGCGGTTATGCCGGCTTAAAAGTCACGCAAATGCAAGACTTAGCGATCAATACTAAACCACAAACTATTGCTGAGCAGCTCCTTGAGAAACTGCTAGGAAAACTCACTGTTAATTTAGACTATGGACATAAGCATGACTGATGTAAATACTCAGAAAATACCTACCGCCAAAGAAACCGTCCCTAAGGTTGCTGGTGTAAAAGTGGCAGGTGTAAAAGTAGCTGGCGTAAAAGAAAGAGATGCCGCTAAGACATCACGCATTCCTATCAAAATAATCCCGCAGCCTATGCAACGCAAGCCGGAGTGGATACGCATGAAAGTGCCAGATTCGGCGCGCTATCAAGAAATTAAAAAAATCCTACGCGATAATAATCTACACACCGTCTGTGAAGAAGCTAGCTGCCCAAATATCGGTGAATGCTTTAGTGGCGGTACCGCTACCTTTATGATTTTAGGTGATATTTGTACGCGACGTTGCCCATTCTGTGACGTAGCGCATGGCAAACCATTGCCACCAGATACCGATGAACCTGAAAATTTAGCCCGTACTATCGCGCAAATGAAGCTTAATTATGTCGTAATTACCAGTGTAGATCGGGATGATTTACGTGACGGTGGCGCACAGCATTTTGTAGATTGTATTCAAGCGGTACGCGCGCATTCGCCCAATATTAAAATAGAAGTACTAGTGCCAGATTTTCGCGGTCGTCTAGATGTCGCGATGGAGATTTTACGCAAAGCGCCGCCAGATGTGATGAATCATAATCTAGAAACCGTACCTCGCCTTTACAAGCAAGCGCGGCCAGGTTCTGATTACCAAAACTCACTGACACTATTGAAAACCTTTGGTGCGCTATATCCAAACGTGCCAACAAAATCTGGCTTAATGCTAGGTTTAGGCGAAACCGACGAAGAGATTTTAGCAGTGATGCAAGATTTACGGGCGCATAATGTGAGCATGCTAACCTTAGGCCAATATTTACAGCCTAGCGTGCATCATTTACCTGTCATGCGTTATGTTGAACCTAGCGCTTTTGATGCGCTTAAAGAAAAAGCGCTAGCGATGGGCTTTAATAATGCCGCTAGCGGCCCCATGGTAAGAAGTAGCTATCATGCTGACGAGCAAGCGCATTTAGTCAAATAACAGCGTAATTTTTAAGTGATAGTTGCACATAACCAATAAAAAAGAGAATCTATGGTTCCACATCTAACAACCGCACTAAACGGACCACTTTTATCGCTAGAAAAAAGCATGCTCGATGCTATGCCAAAAATTGAGCATTGGTTTCGAACACAATGGCTAGAATATGCCTCACCATTTTACGCTAGCGTTGATTTACGCAACTCAGGTTTTAAATTAGCGCCAGTCGATACCAATTTATTTCCAGGTGGATTCAATAATCTTAACCCGGAATTTTTAAGCTTAAGCGTACATGCGGCCATGGTCGCAGTTGAAAAAGTCTGTCCAGAAGCACATCGCTTACTGATTATTCCAGAAAATCATACACGCAATACCTATTATCTGCGCAATGTGGTCGAGCTAGTAAACATCATGAAGCAAGCTGGGCTTGATGTGAGAGTAGGCTCAATTTCACCTGAAATTACCGAACCAACGACATTGGAAACGCAAGATGGCCATACTTTATTATTAGAGCCTGTGGTGCGGGTTGGTAATCGCATCAAGCTAATTAATAAAGATTTAGGCGACTTTGATAGCTGTGCGATTTTGCTGAATAATGATTTGTCTGCGGGTATTCCAGAAATCCTTAAGAATCTAGAACAAAATTTAATTCCGCCCTTACACGCAGGTTGGAGCACTAGACGGAAATCTCAACATTTTTCTGCATACAATCGTGTGGTCAGTGAGTTTGCTGCACTGCTAAATATTGATGAGTGGCTATTGAATCCATATTTTGAAACCTGCGGCGAAATTGATTTTCATGCGCGTACTGGTGAGGATTGCCTCGCGCTTAAAGT
>Ga0194085_1154_pt1 | contig 20810 bp, 16 predicted proteins | sample LauGreSp1BDMLBSN_2_FD_133655 | JGI IMG/M metagenome (GOLD analysis project Ga0194085, IMG submission 133655) | reverse complement strand
TCGGCGTCAAATAAAATGCGTTCAGGTGATTCGTCTGCGGCATTATCAAGTAAGTTTAATATGGCCTGTGTGAAGGTTCTATCCATAAAAATGACTGGGTTTATTGTGGTGTTTGGCATGGTGATAATTAGTTCGGTTGCCGGTCTGGTATCGCGCCAACGCTGAATGGCCTCCTGTAAAAACTCAAATAGCGTAAAGCCTTGGCCGGCATCCGCGCGCGATAGTCCAGCATTACGAGTAATCGACGACAATATTTCTTTGCAGCGTGTCACTTGTTTTTGTAGTATTTCCAGTTGTTGTAAAAGTTCTGGCTGACTGGCGTAATCCTGCCTTAACTCTTTGCTTATAATAGCCATCGTCGCCAACGGTGTGCCTAGCTCATGCGCTGCACTAGTAGCCAGTGTGCCTAAAGCTAGCATGCGTTCGCCTTCTAACGCTTTTTCACGCACAGCAGCGATGGTTTTATCGTAATCACGTAGGTTTTGCCCAATACGTGCGATAAAAATCGCCACAATAATCGAACTAACAACAAAGCCCAGCCACATGCCGACTAAATGAATGTCTAAATGTATGCTATTTTTTGCATCCAACTGGGCGTGCATGTGCAGGTGTGAAAGCGGTCTATGGTAAAACATCAGCAAGGTATAGCAGGTAATGCTCAAGCCGGCGATTAACCATGCATAAACGGTACGCAAAGCCACTGCCGCTACGGTAATCGGCAATAAATACATCCAAATAAATGGGTTGCTATAACCGCCACTAAAATAAAAAAGTACAGAAAGCGCTGCAATATCGCCCAAAAGTTGCGCGAATAATTCACGCTGCGTGGTCTGCTGGGTATGCTTCAAGCGCCACCATGCTATGCCGTTGAGTAAACCTAAGCCTGTAATAGCCAGTAGTAGAGGTAAAACAGGGAGTGGAATAGATGCTAGCCGTAAGCCGATAATCACCGCGGTTAAGCAAATCATTACCACGCTACGCAACATGACTAAGCGCTGCATATTGTGGCGTGTTGCGTTGGATAGTGTGGGGTGGATAGATTGCATTTTTGGATACCTAAAAGCTTAATAATCAAAGCCAAATAAGGCACATTATAAAGTGTTCATGCTCGTAATAATCAATTACTAGCTGTGGCAAATTGTCGCGCGGCAATTTATCAAACAATATTGAAGGTTCACTTTTTAGTTGAGAGTTTTGGCTTCGATGTTAATAGCGTTATTATTAATGCTGAGCTGACTTAATTGAATCTTGTTTTAGCATAGCTTCTTTATGCTAATATTATTGGCTGCCCATCAGGCATTAATAACTATGATTCTAATTTTTAAACTAGCCATAATCGTACCTAAAAAATAGAGTAATATCGTGCGCATGAAAAATCTATTAGTGTTTTTTGCTGTCTTTTTGATCAGTGTCCCTTTAAAAGTAACTTCCCATGAAGGTCACGCGCAACAACAAAAGGCTACGCTAGCCATAAGTGTTGCATTTGATTCCACTGGTAATTTATGGCGGGCTAGTAGTAATGGTGACTTTGTACAAGTTGAGTCTAGTCGCGATTTGGGTAAACATTTTTCTAAAGCCATGACCATTAACCGAACCGCTCAAAAGATTGTTGTAAATGGTGAAGCGCGTCCCAAGATTGCTACCAGCCCAGACGGAAATATCTACCTCACATGGACTCAGTCCTTAGCTAAACCATTCAGTGCTTATGTGTGGTTTGCACGTTCAATTAACGGCGGAAAAACATTTGAAACGCCTTTCATTGTGCATCAAGATCGTGCCGAAATCACCCATCAATTTGAGGCACTGAATGTAGCGCCTAATGGCAATGTCACCGTTGCATGGGTCGACAATCGAGATTTAATTGCTGCTAAATCCTCAAGCAAACCTTACGATGGCGCCGCTATTTATTACGCACTTTCAACAGATAAAGGCGCAAGCTTTACACCTGAACAAAAACTCGCTGATAATAGCTGCGAATGTTGCCGCATTGCTTTTACCAACAAGCCTAACGGTACCGTCGTTGCGATGTGGCGGCATGTCTTTGAAGGAGGTGAGCGCGACCATATGATTGCGGAGATTCCTATGAACGTTAGCCAAGCATCCGTTGTTCAGCGAGCTACATTTGGTCGCTGGAAAGTAGATGGTTGCCCACATCATGGTGCCGCATTGGCCACTGGCGGTGAGGGTAAAGATTGGTGGGGTTACCACATGGCTTGGTTTGATGGTGGCAATGATGAGACAGGTAAGGATGCCAGTTTATTTTATGCGCGTATGGATGGCGAAGCTTGGGTTTCATCACCGGCCAAAAAATTTGGCAATCATAACAAGCAGGCCGGCCATCCTGCGTTGTTAAGTTTAGGCGAGAAAGTTTGGTTGGTGTGGCGCGAAAATGAAACTATCAACAAGCTGACGCAATATACGATAGTGGCTAAGTTTTCAGATGATGGAGGTAGAAGTTGGGGTGAGGCTAAGACTGTTGCAAGTACTGGCGATAAAGCGGATTATCCGCAATTGTTGGCTAAGGATAATCAGCCCTTTTTAGTGTGGAACACACTGAAAGAAGGTTTGCAGATTATTGCTTTGTAACTGATTTGGGCTTATAAGTTCTTGGTTTTTAGCAGCATTGGTTTTGAAGGCTGTTTACAAACACCCTATTATAAACACCATACTTTAGTGTGATGAGTAAGTTCCATCCAAATAGCCCATGCGCTGGCGCTACTTAATAACAAGCCGGCAAGGCGCATGCCGTATGGTTCTACTAAGTTGGTTTTAAGTTTTAGCCACAGCCACGGCGCAAAAAATAATGAAACGCTAGAACCTATTGCAAAGGCTGCCATACTGAGTGCGCCACCAAGCGGATTGCCGTTAAACGATGAAATAATCAGTGCTGAATATAGCAAACCGCAAGGCATTAATGCCCAAAGCATACCAATATAAAAATTCCCGCCTTGAACCAAACTAAGTTTTTTGACATGGCGCCAAATACTGCGTCCAGCTTGGTCGACCCAAACAGGCTGGCGTGCATAAACTAATAGCAACATGCCCCAAAAAAATACCAGCACATGAAAAAATGTCCAAAGTGGGTGCAGTATTGCGCTATAAGTAGATAACCAAGCAATACTTTGGATAGCAAAAGTGGCAATTGCGCCCATCGCAGCATAACCGCACAAGCGGCCAAGATGAAAGAGTTGAATCGCGTATGGTTTTGCTGATGTCTGTGATATCGAGGTGCAGGCCGCGCCACACATGGCCACGCAATGAGGGCCGCCTGCCAAACCCATTACCAGCGCACTATAAATCAGTGCAGTTTGCATAAACTATGCCTATTTACTGATGCCAGTGGCAGCGTGATTTCTAGCTAAAACTGCTGGTGCAAGTGCATTTTTTTCTGCTGTAGTCAGTGTTTCTGGCTTATTTGTATTAAGCGATTGATCCGCTAATGTTTTGTTAATATTAATGCCTTTCTGATAATATTCTTCGTCAATCACTGGATCGCGATGGCTAACCGCAATATAGACTGTGATTAGACTGGCAACCACCACTGCGGCTGGGCCACCAAATGCCAACCATGCATAACCGTGATGCCACCAAGCTTTGTTTTTATCATCACTCATTGTTCTATTTTCTTGCATCATGACTTCCTTATTTGAACGACATCTTTTAGTCGCATTTCTTAATATGTTAACACTTTGTTTCTAGTCTATATTATTGAGCAATATAAAAAATGGATCTTTCAGTAACATGTTCTGGTTTGCCTAATGCGTCAATTTCGAACATTATTTTATGTGAGCCGCTTTTTGCGGTGCCATCTAAAATTTGTAGGCTGACAGAAAAGGTTCTTGATGACGCAGGGTCGACCTTAAATTCTTTTCTCGAAGCGACGGATAAACCTTTTAAACCAGAAACAGAAACGCGATAAATTTCGGGTATTTCAGTGGCGTTACTTACTTGTAATCGATAAACATTTTCTACAAATCCGCCTGGCATCAGTCGTGACATTACACCATTGTCGCGCATAACATCAACGGTAAACGATGTGCGCAATCCTAATGAAACAACTAAACCAACAGTCATGGCTAATAATACACCGCTATAAACCAGTACGCGTGGCCTTAATATTTTTTGCACAATCTGATGCTTAGTCCAATGTTGGCTAAGTCCATTTTGTGTAGAAAAGCGGATTAATCCACGCGGATATTCCATTTTATCCATCACGCTATCACATGCATCTATACAAAGGCCGCAACTAATACATTCATATTGCAGACCATCTCTAATATCAATACCTACCGGACAAACCTGTACACAAAAGTTACAATCGATACAGTCTCCTAAACCTTTTTCTTTGGCATTGACTTTACGTGAGCGTCCGCTGCGAGGTTCGCCACGCTCTTCATCATAGGTTACGATTAAGGTGTCTTTATCAAACATGGCGCTTTGAAAGCGTGCATAGGGACACATGTATTTACACACCTGTTCACGCAAAAACCCAGCATTACCATAAGTGGCAAATCCGTAAAAGCATATCCAGAAGGTTTCCCAAGGGCCTAAGTTGAAATGTACTATACCCTCAATAAGGCCGCGAATCGGGCTAAAGTAACCTAAGAAGGTGAAGCCGGTCCACATAGAAAAACTAATCCACACAAAATGCTTAAGCCATTTTTTGAAAACTTTGCTGACAGATAACTTTGAATTATCTAGTTTGATACGCGCTGCTCTGTCGCCTTCTATTTTTCCTTCTACCCATAAAAATATTTTGGTATAGACAGTTTGCGGGCATGAAAAACCACACCAAAGTCGTCCCGCTACTGCAGTGAATAAAAATAGCGCAAGTGCGGCGATAATGAGTATCACTGCTAGATAAATCAAATCTTGCGGGTAGAGAATCAAGCCAAAAATATAAAACCTATGTGTGCTAATGTCTAATAGCAGCGCTTGCCTATTGCCCCATTCTAACCATGGCATTCCATAAAATACGAGCTGAGTGATCCATAATGTAATCCACCGCCAGTTAGTGAAAAATCCTGAAATACTGCGCGGATATATTTTCTTTTGCGCTTCGTACAGCGACACAAATCCATCTTGAGATGTGTCGCTGACAATAGGAATTACTTTTCTTGGCTTCTTCTGACTAGTGGTCACTCTATGTAGCTCATTTTAATATTACTCACTTTGGATAATTTTTTATGTACTGAGTTTAGTCGTAAGACTTTTGGCTATTCGGCACATTAGAAAAACTCCACACATAAGATGCCAGTACATGTATCTGTTCTGGAGTTAGGCGTTCGCCTTGAGCTGGCATGATATTTTCTTTACCCAAGTTAATGCGTTCAATAATGGCTGCTTCTCCAAATCCATGTAGCCAAATATTGTCTGTTAAATTAGCCGATCCAATATCTTGATTTCCTTTGCCATCTGCACCATGACAGGCTGCGCATACGGCAAATTTTTCTTTGCCTAATTCGGCACGTGCGGTGTCATGTGGGCTGTTAGACAAGCTCAGTACATAATTAGCTACGTTCTTAACATCATCTGGATCACCTACTGCAGCTTGCATAGGCGGCATCATGCCATGTCTGCCTAAGGTAAGGGTTTCTTTGATTTTTTCAGGGCTACCACCATGTAACCAATCATGGTCAGTTAGATTTGGAAAGCCTTTGCTACCATGGGCATCAGAGCCATGGCATTGCGCGCAATTGTTCATGAACAAGCGCTCGCCTATGGCCATTGCCTTTGCATCATGTGCAACATCTTCTGGTTTCATGGCGGTAAATTTTGCGTATATAGGCGCTAAACGCTTATTAGTATCGGCCACTTCGTTTTCATATTGACCAATTCCAGACCAGCCTAGCAAGCCTTTGTTGGTGCCTAAGCCAGGAAAAGCTATCAAATAGAATACACCAAAAATACAGGTTAGTATAAATAGCCACATCCACCATCTAGGTAGAGGATTGTTCATTTCAACAATATCCTCATCGTAAACATGGCCGGTAGTATTGTCAGTGTCGCTCATAGGCTTCACTTTGCTAGTCACTATCAGCAATACTAAACAACCAATAATTCCGCCAATTACAATAAACGAGATATAGTAAGACCAAAAGCCACTCGTAAAATCACTCATTCTTCATCTCCTTCAAACGGCAAATTAGCCGCTTCATCAAATTTATTTTTATTACTTCTAGCCCAAGCCCAAACCCAAATTCCGATAAAGCTGATTAAGGCGCCAACTGTGGCTATGCTACGTAAATCATTAATATCCAACATAATTCACTCCATTATTTGAGTGTAGTACCCAGTATTTGTAGATAGGCAATAAGCGCTTCAGATTCAGTTTTACCGTAAACTTCGTCAGCCGAGCTTTTGATTTCTTCGTCTGTATACGGCACACCAGCAGTTCTAAGTGCTTTCATATGCGCTGGCATATTCATCGCATTCACTTTATTTGTGCCTAACCACGGATAGCTAGGCATGATTGATTCTGGAATCAAATCACGTGGATTGTTCAGGTGAATACGGTGCCATTCGTCGCTGTATTTTTTGCCAACCCGCGCCAAATCAGGGCCTGTTCGTTTGCTACCCCATTGAAACGGATGGTCAAATACTGACTCGCCCGCAACTGAATAATGACCATAGCGTAAGGTTTCTGCCTTAAACGGACGTATCATTTGTGAATGGCAGTTGTAGCAACCTTCACGCGTGTAAATGTCACGGCCTGCTAACTGTAATGGCGTATACGGCTTTAATCCTTTGATAGGCTCAGTAGTCGATTTTTGAAAAAATAGCGGTACGATTTCTACCAAACCACCAAATGAAACCACGCAAAGAATTAAAATCACCATTAAAAAACTGTTAGTTTCAATGACTTCGTGCGTGAACCCTTTTTTCTCTGAAGCTTTAACTTTGTCTAGACTCATTTAAGTTCTCTTATGCATGAACAGATGTTGATGGTATTTTAGCTAAGGCATGGCGACCCATAGAGGCCGTTTTTAATACATTCCAAAGCATAATGCAGGTGCCGCTTAGATATAACAGACCACCTACTAAACGTAATACGTAGAATGGATGGGTGGCTTTAACTGCTTCTATAAACGTGTAGGTTAATGTGCCGTCTTCATTCATAGCACGCCACATTAAGCCTTCTGCAATGCCTGATATCCACATTGCAACGATGTACAAAACGATACCGATAGTCGCTAGCCAGAAATGTAGTTCAATAGCTTTTTTGCTGTACATTTGTACTTGGCTATATAAGCGCGGTACTAGGTAATAGATTGAACCCATGGCGATAAATCCTACCCAGCCTAGCGCACCTGAATGCACATGGCCAATCGTCCAGTCAGTGTAATGAGATAGCGCATTCACTGTTTTAATCGCCATCATCGGACCTTCAAAGGTACTCATGCCGTAGAAAGAAAGCGACACGATCATGAAGCGTAAAATTGGGTCATCGCGCAATTTGTGCCATGCGCCAGACATAGTCATCATGCCGTTAATCATGCCACCCCAGCTTGGTGCCAATAAAATAAGCGATAGAACCATGCCTACTGATTGTGTCCAATCAGGCAGCGCGGTGTAGTGCAAATGGTGCGAACCTGCCCACATGTAAGTGAAAATCAAGCCCCAGAAATGCACAATAGAAAGCCGATAAGAATACACTGGACGACCCGCTTGCTTAGGCACAAAGTAATACATCATGCCCAAAAAGCCAGCAGTTAAGAAAAAACCAACTACGTTGTGACCATACCACCACTGAATCATGGCATCTTGTACACCAGCATAGGCTGAATATGACTTCATTAACTCCGCTGGAACTTCCATGCTGTTGACTAGGTGCAAAATAGCAATGACGATGATAAAAGCACCGTAGAACCAGTTTGCCACATAAATATGCTTCATTTTTCTGGCCGCTACAGTTCCAAAGAATACCGTTGCGTACATCAGCCAGATAATTAGTAACAATATGTCAATCGGCCATTCTAGTTCGGCATATTCTTTGCCTGAGGTATAGCCTAAAGGCAGCGAAATAATGGCAGCTAAAATAATGGCTTGATATCCCCAAAATACCATGCGTGATAACAATGGAAAACGTAAGCGGGTTTGACCCGTACGTTGGACAATGTAAAAAGAGGTACCTAATAAAGTACAGCCACCGAATGCAAATACCACTAAATTGGTGTGCAGTGGGCGTAGGCGCCCAAAACTAAACCAAGCAGTATCAAAATTTAGCGCAGGGAAAGCTAGTTGCGAGGCAATAATTACGCCCATCATCATGCCTACCACACCCCAAACCACGGCCATTATTGTGAAATTTCTGACAGCATAATCATCGTAAAACGATGATGATAGACTCTCAGACTCTGCTTCCATCAACCCTAAATTGGCTGATGCTATATTGCTAACGCTCATGACTTCTGCCTTTAAAAATTAAAACTCAAAACTAAAACTTACTAAATCATAAATGACATGCCTACAACCACCAGCCCTAAAAATGCTGGCTTATTGGTCATCTTCCAAAATTCTTCGGCCTTCATCCTCAATGTCTTCAAATTGGCCGCGATACACTGCCCACCAAAGTCCACCCAATACACAAAGTGCCATGAGTACCGAAAGCGGCACGAGTACAAATAAAATATCCATTACATCGCCTTTTCTTTTGTCGGTATGCTTGGAAAATCCGTGAGACGAAGCGCGTTTGCTACAACAATTAGTGAGCTTAGTGCCATACCCAAACCTGCTAACCATGCGGATAAAAAACCGCTAAAGGCCAGTGGAATACTCACTAAATTATAAACAATCGCCCAAGCAATATTTTGCTTGATAATGCTCATGGTTTTTCTTGCGTGCTGAATAATCGCTGGAATTAGGCTAATGTCTCCATTCAGCAGAATGTAATCTGCGTGCGCCAGTGTTAGTGGCACCCCTTTCCCCATTGCGATTGATACGTGTGCGCTGGCTAAAATAGGACCATCATTTAAACCATCACCGACCATCAGTATTTTTTTACCTTGCTCTTTAAGTGCTTGTAAACGTAGTAATTTATCATTTGGACTGCAAGCTGCTTGAAACTGGCTAATGCCAATTTCATTCGCCATATGCAGTACTGTATATGACTGGTCACCTGACAAAAGTTCGACATTTAAGTGAATTTCTTTTAATTGCTTGATTGCAGTAGCAGCGTTTGTTTTTATCGCCTCTTGCAAACTAAAAGTGGCTAACCAACCATTGCTATCTGTAAGATAAACCTGCTGCTTGAATGGTTCGGTATCTTGAATGTCACAAAATTTAGCTGAGCCAAATTTAAGCCGTCCGCTGATTAATGTTTGATAGTTTGTGGTGAGGACGTTATTTTTAACGGCAGCGCTAATGCCGGCACCAATTTCTTCTTGCACGTCAACTAAGTCAATTTTATCTAAGGCTGGGTCTGAATTTTTGCTATTAATTTGTTGGTAATTTTTCAATAAAGCTCTAGAAATTGGGTGCTGAGAATATTGCGCGATGCTCGCGGCTAATGCTAGTGCACTAGCTTCAGATAAACCGTCTTTATGGCTGATAGCCATCACTTGAATATGATCTTCAGTCAGCGTGCCAGTTTTGTCAAAAATAACCGTATCAACATTGGCAATACTCTCTATAGCTTGCAAGCGCCTGATTAAAATTCCGCGTTTCACAAAGGCGCTGGCGCTCGACAGCATGGCAGCTGGAGTGGCTAATGACAGCGCACAAGGGCAGGTGACAATTAATACTGCAGCAGCCGTCATCAACGCGCGTCCGCGATCTATATCCCACAACAATGCAGCGGCAATAGCCGCGCTTAATATTACAAATAGTAAAAATGGCCGAGCTACGCGGTCAGCTAATTGTGACAACCTTGGCTTCTCAATAGCAGCTTGGTTGATTAAATTCACAATTTTGCCGTATTGGGTTGATTCGCCTATGGTTTCCAGCACAACATGCACGGTTTGGCCAAGGTTGTAGCTGCCAGCAATCACTTTGTCGTGCAGATTTTTTTGTATGGGAGTAGATTCGCCTGTGAGCAGCGACTCGTCTACGGTAATGCTGTTCATACTAGCGCTATCTGAGGCAGGATTATCCGAATTAGTACCAAGTAACACCAGTTCGCCATCAGCAGGAAAAGCCTCGCCGATATTGACGCGCACAATGTCGCCTACCTTAAGTTGACTATTTAATACGCGGGAGAACGACCCATCTAGATTTTGACGCTCAGTGTTTTCAGGAATGCGACTAACTAATAACTCTAAGGAACCCAGCGTTTTGCTGTGTAGTTTTACTTCAATCAGACGTGCAGACAATAAAAAGAATACAAACATAGTCATGGAATCGAAGTAAACGGTGTGACCCCACCAGCTATTAGGCTCAAACGTTGCGGCAGAACTTACTAGAAACGTAATAGCGATACCTAATGCTACTGGCAGGTCCATGCTGATTTGTTTTAATTTTAAATCACGAATCGCGTTACTAAAAAAACTGCTGCTAGAAAACAACAATACAGGCAAACTTAACAGCCACGATGCCCAATTAAGTAAATAGCGAATGTCGCTAGATATTTCACTCGCTTTTGTAAAGTAGCTTGGGCTTGCGTACATCATCACTTGCATCATGCAGAAGCCAGCCACCATCCAGCGCCAAAAGGCTGCGCGACTTTTAGCAGTTGCGTTAAGTTGATTTTCATTATGCGAGGCTGGGCTTGCACTGTAGCCAAGCACTTGCACCGCGCGGAGTATTTTTGAGGGAACAGTCATGGCCGGCGACCATATGACTACCGCGCGTCTTTTAGACATACTAACGCGTGCGCTTAAAACACCTGGCATTGCTTGTAAGCCGCGCTCGATAATTCCTGAGCACGCCGCGCAACGTAAACCATCTAACAATAAGCTAGATTGAACCATTGGTTGGGTTGGATCATCACCAACCGGCTGACTAAATGCTTGCCATTGTTCTTGGCTGTCTAAAATAGACCAAGACGGATTCGCTATGCTATTTTCAGCAGTAGCATCAGCAATTGTTTCAGCAGTTAAACGTTGAGTGAGCAAATTTCAATACCTGACGCATAAAGACATGATTTTCTATTTATTTACAAAATAAGAACCTAATTTCTGACAAAAGTTACATCGAAATTACACGGAAATTAAATTTATATTGTGATTAAAAATTTTGTCAGATTTTACGCTTGGTTTGCTTTGAATATTGTTACAAAATGTTTCTGATTCGACGGTAAATTGATTGGGAATAACCTAATTCCCAGTGTTTTTATGTTACTGGGAATGGGATATGCTAAAAGCTGGCAGAAAGTCCAATTTGCCCAGAGATGCCTGGCATAGCATAACCAGGTCGGTAGGCATATTTTTGATCGAAAAGGTTCTCTATTGCTAAGAACACCTCACCTTTTTTACCAAGTGTTGGCATTGGGTAGGATGTGCGAATATTCACAACAGTAAAGGAGGCAACTTTTTCATTATTTACCATGGAGGTATCTCTATTTAGATTAAGTGCGAATACTTGAGATTGATATTGTGCGTCTAAAGCGATTTTTACAGCGCCAACATTGCCATTCAAACCAGCTGTGAATGCAGTTTTAGGGGTGTAGGGAAGACTATCAAGGCTAGGGTTAAGTAAAGTTAAGCCACCAAAAGCTGTCCAATCTTGACCAATTTTTTGTTTAATTGATAGTTCTGCACCATTGGTATGATAGCCGCCAATATTCTGGAATACAGTTTGATTCAATGTCATGGTCTGAAAGGAGTTAAGAGAGAAATCATAGGCATAGCGGTTTTTGATGTCATCTCGAAACAAGTTAATGTTGATCTGAGTGGTTTCAGTTGGTCTAAGTTTAAGGCCAATCTCTTTGTGATTTAATTCTTCAGCGGACAAATTTTTCCAAGACGTTCCATTAAAGAAAAACGGTAATGCCGCTTGCAGTGCTGGTCCTTCTAAGCCTGGATAGTTGATGCCGCGCGTTACATTTGCAAAAAACGTGGCTTTTTCAGATTCAAGTGACAAGCCAGCGTGAGGAGCTGATTTAGCGTTGTACTCACTATGACTATAGAAGCGCATGCCTACCGATGGCACTAAGTTCCAATCATCATTAAGTTTAATGGCTTGGCTTACAGCAAAATAGGGTGAAGTTACACTAAAACTTGGCATGTTGACATTGCCACCGGTATATTGGCCATTTACTTTTCCGGAAATTCGATCAATATCAATTCCCGCTAAAATAGTACCGCCCATCCACGCTGTAAGCTGTTCTTTGAGGCGCAAACCGCTCATATTAAAGTCGGACAGAAAAGTACCCCAGCCTACGTTGGGGCGATTATCGTTATATAAATTACCTTCACCACGATTGCTATATATTTTAAAGCTACCGCTTAAATTTTCATATCGGTGTGAAATACTAGCCGTAAGCATCGTTGCCTTAGATTTGTATTCTGGGGTAATAGGATTTATAACGCCTCTTGCATCTTGAGGATCACTCGCCTTATTATCAACCGCCAAAAAGCTTACATCAGTGCGCCAGTGATCATTGAGTTGCGCACCTAAACGACCCATTACATTTTTTAATTCACCATCTGAGTTTGGGCGATGTCCGTTCGATTTAGCATAACCTTGCGCCAGCATAAAGTCTACCGCACCCGTGCGTCCGACGATATTAGCTTGTTGAACGACTGTGCCAAATGAGCCGCCTGATATCCGAGCATCACCATGAATGCCATCTTCGGTAGCACGCTTCGTTTCTAGGTTGATTGAAGCGAAATTATTACCATTAATTTGTGGTTGCGGGCTTTTGTAAATAGTAATCGACTGCATGCCGTTTACCGGTAGCAAATCTAACAAGGGATGACCCCAAACGCCCATATAAAATGGAATATCATCAATATAGGTTTTAATTTCACTGCCCGGACGGCTTACGCCCATGCCTCGTATATACACGGCACCGCCTTGATCGCCCCCAAAAGCGCCTACTGGGTTATATCTGGAAATTTGCACACCAGGCGTGCGGCGTAAGGCGGAGGCTAAATCTACAGCATTTTGATCACGTAACTGACTATCTGATACAACGGCAGCAGTGCTGGAATAAGCATCCACATCAATCGATTCAATTAACGGATTAGCCGTTATCGCAACTGCACGAGTAACGATGTTGATGTCAGCCATTGCATTACTTGAGAAGGCTAAAAATAGCGCAAAAGTAATTTTGTTATTTTTCATATAAATTCCCTAAATTTTAATGCTGGTGATGATTGTGCTGTTCATGTTGTTCGATTTGTTGAGGGTCATGCTTGGTTCCAAATAAACTGAACAGATGCAGGCGATGGGCATCAACTGTTTTTTCTACTGCAGTCAGTTCGGTAATTATATTGTTGGCGGTAGCAGCTGGAATGCCGGCTTCAGTCAACGTCTGAAGATTTTTTAGGCCGTCAGCGCCACATGCCATAATTGTCCATTTACCTTTGACGCGCTGCAGCAGTGCGCGTCCTCCTCTTTGACCTTGAACCCAATCAGCTAACGCATAGTCATCAACCACAGCTATCGGAAATGTCTCGACTTTTATATTGGGTTTATCGTATGTAGCTGAGATTAGTGTTTTTATTTCTAGGTGAGAAATTGGCTCCTCAGCTACTGCAAAAAAAGAAATTAACATTAGCGTTATTGCCGAAAATGTAAGCAATATGAAACGTCTGGATAAACTATTCAATATGAACTGCATAGCAATATTTATTCTTACGAAGTTAATTAGCTGATGACAGTAGCAGAATTAATTAATGTTCGGAATGTGGCAAATTGTCGCATCATCATCAAGCTTTAATTGGTTTAAAGCATTGTTGAAGCGCTATTTTATATATATGGCTAACTTGAAAATAATAAAATTATCCCTATATTATTAAAGGGGATTAATAGGCTTAATAATCAGACAGGAGTGAAATATGCGTTTTGATAAATTAACAACAAAATTTCAACAGGCGCTTAACGATGCGCAAAGTTTAGCCGTGGCTAATGACTGCCCGACCATAGAATCTTTACATTTACTCGATGCCTTGATTAAGCAAGATGATGGTGGTACGAGTTCATTATTGGCGCATGCTGGGGTACATTTAGCGCCGCTAAAAACTGGACTTGCGAGCGCTATTACGAATTTACCAAAAACAACTGATAGTTCAGGCGAAGTTGCAATTTCGCGTGATTTAAATAATCTACTTAATGTGACTGATAAATTGGCACTTAAACGTGGCGATGGCTTTATTGCAAGTGAGATGTTTTTGCTTGCGCTAGCCGATGATAAAGGTGCTGCAGGAAAGTTGCTGAAAACGCATGGCTTATCTAAAGCCGCTTTAGAGCAGGCGATTAATGCCGTGCGTGGTGGCGAGCAAGTCAATGAATCTGATGCTGAATCTAATCGTGAGTCGCTTAAAAAATATACGCTAGATTTAACCGAGCGCGCCAAGCTCGGCAAGCTTGATCCAGTCATTGGTCGCGATGATGAAATTCGCCGAGTGATTCAAATTCTTGGCCGTCGCACCAAAAATAACCCAGTGTTAATTGGTGAGCCTGGCGTGGGTAAAACTGCGATTGTAGAAGGTTTGGCACAACGAATTGTAAATGGCGAAGTGCCAGATTCACTTAAAGGTAAAAAAGTTTTATCTTTAGATATGGCGGCTTTACTGGCTGGTGCTAAATATCGTGGCGATTTTGAGGAGCGCTTGAAGTCAGTGCTAAAAGAGCTCGCGCAGGATGAGGGCCAAACCATCGTATTTATAGATGAAATTCACACTATGGTTGGCGCAGGTAAATCAGAAGGCGCAATGGATGCTGGTAACATGTTGAAGCCAGCCTTGGCGCGTGGCGAGTTGCATTGTGTGGGCGCTACCACCTTAGATGAATATCGCAAATATATTGAAAAAGATGCCGCGCTTGAGCGCCGCTTTCAGAAGGTGTTGGTGGGCGAGCCTACCGTTGAAGCGACGATTGCCATTTTGCGTGGATTGAAAGAAAAATATGAACTGCATCATGGCGTCGAGATTACTGATCCAGCCATTGTGGCGGCGGCTGAGCTAAGCCATCGTTATATTACCGACCGATTTTTACCAGATAAAGCGATTGATTTGATTGATGAAGCGGCTTCGCGCATCAAGATGGAAATTGATTCCAAACCGGAAGTGTTGGATAAACTTGAGCGTCGATTGATTCAGCTGAAAATTGAGCGTGAAGCGGTACGCCGTGAAAAAGATGAAGGCAGTAAAAAACGCTTCGATTTAATTGAAGAAGAAATTATTAAGCTAGATAAAGAATATGCTGACTTAGAAGATGTTTGGAAGGCAGAAAAAGCACAGGTGCAAGGTTCTTCACATATCAAAGAAGCCATTGAAAAAGTTAAATTTGACATGGAAGAGGCTACTCGTAAAGGTGAGTGGCAAAAGGTTTCCGAGTTGCAATATGGCAAACTGCCAGCACTTGAGGCGCAGTTAAAGCAGGCCTCAAATAGTGAAGCATCTTCGCCGCAAGCCAAAAATAGAATGCTACGTACTGAAGTAGGCGCCGATGAAATTGCTGAAGTGGTTAGCCGCGCCACAGGTATTCCTGTGTCTAAAATGATGCAAGGCGAGCGTGGTAAATTACTAACAATGGAAACCAAATTGCACGAGCGTGTGGTTGGGCAAGACGAGGCCGTGCGATTGGTATCAGATGCAATACGCCGTTCGCGTTCTGGTTTAGGTGATCCTGGTCGTCCATATGGTAGCTTTTTGTTTTTAGGTCCAACCGGCGTGGGTAAAACTGAGTTGTGTAAAGCGCTGGCGGGCTTTTTGTTTGACAGTGAAGACCACTTAATTCGTATCGACATGAGTGAATTTATGGAGAAACATTCTGTTTCACGCATGATAGGTGCGCCTCCTGGCTACGTAGGCTATGAGGAAGGCGGAACGCTGACTGAGGCTGTGCGTCGTAAACCATATAGCGTGATTCTGTTAGATGAAGTTGAAAAAGCGCATCCGGATGTGTTTAATGTGTTGTTGCAAGTGTTGGACGATGGCCGCTTAACGGATGGCCAGGGCCGTACGGTAGACTTCAAAAACACGGTAATTATTATGACTAGTAATTTAGGTTCGCAAATGATACAAAGTATGGCGGATCAAGATTATCAGGTAGTGAAACTTGCGGTAATGGGTGAGGTTAAATCGCACTTTAGGCCAGAATTTGTCAACCGAATTGATGAGGTAGTAGTTTTCCATGCACTAGATGAAGCCAATATTAAATCAATTACAGCGATTCAATTGCAGACTTTAGCCAAACGCCTGGCTGCGATGGATATACAACTGGAAATTACTGACGCTGCCATTGCTGAAATTGCTAATGCCGGATTTGATCCAGTCTATGGTGCGCGGCCACTAAAACGTGCCATTCAATCTGAGATCGAAAATCCGTTGGCACGTGAAATACTGACTGGTAATTTTGCCGCTAAAGACGTGGTTAAAGTGGACGTTAAGGCTGGTAAGTTGGTGTTTTCTAAATAAAGTATGAGCTAGCTAGAGTAGTATTGGTTTGTTTGTTAAACAAAACAGAGGTTCTTAGAGGTAATTGGTTCTGCTTTTTCAGGGCTTCTGTTTATTTACGTTAACTTTAGAACAGTTATTTTTTAGCAAAGCAGTCGCAATAAAAATTGTACTAAATTAATGTGTAGATTAAGGACTTAAATGACACTAAAGATAAAGTTGCTATGTATTTCTTTCGTCACGTTAGTGATGTCTGCCTGCGTAAGTAATGGCTATGATGATAATCGACAGGCGCCACCTATAGATAGGATTTCTGAGGAAGAACTCGCGCGTATTATGCCAAAGCCGCTGGCATTATTAAGTTTAGAGGACTTAGTGCAATTATCTAAAGAGGGTGCAACGGTAGAGCAGATTATAGATAAAATTAAAGCGACTAGCTCATTTTACGAACTAACTCCTAGTCAAAGTTTAGCGTTAAGTAAGCAGGGCATAGACAGTAAAGTGCTCGATTATATTTACACCAGTCGAGAGCAAATGCTCAGAAACAACGTGGCAGATGAAATTAACAAGCGCGAAAAAATCAAGCGTGCTGAACTCGATAAGTTAAGAAGCCAACAATTACAGCAACAACAATTATACGATCCATTTTGTCGGTATGGTCCTTATGGCTATGGTGGATTTGGCTTACGTTACGGATCTCGTTTTGGAATAGGCTCAGGTTTTGGGCGACCTTTTGGTTGCTGGTAGTTCATTTTAGTTTTTTAACTTGTTATTTGAATGACCTAATTTAGGAAATTTTTATATTCAGTCGATTATCGGCTTATCGCATTGATGCCAAACTAAAATGTTCATTAGCTGATATATTAAGCCCATGAAAAATTAACTAGGTCTCATGCTTATTAGTAGCTTATAACGAATGTAAATTATTAAACATTTAGGTATTCAAAAGCCAGTGAATCATTATTTATTAGTCCGGTTTTAATAAACAAGACTTGAATGCAGTATTTAAAAGTAATTAAAGTTTTTTTAATAGTAAAAAGGGAAGTGTATGTCAAAGTTATTACGTTCTATATTGGTTTTAGCTGTTGCTGGATTATTTACGGTAGCTTGTAGCAAGCAAGAAGAGTCTGCACCTTTAGATGCAGCATCTGCGGTGGTTGCGCCTGATGCTGGTTCTGCCGTTGTTGCGCCATTGGTTGAGCCACTCGCAACAGGTGGTGGTTATGAGCCTACTGCTGAAGAGCGTGTGCCAGGGATTACCTTAGATCCAGCCGCACCTGCAACTGAAGCCACACCAGCTAAGTAATTTGATGGAAATTGAGCTGTAAATAAAAAAGCACGCTTTAAGCGTGCTTTTTTATTGCCAAGAGTAATTGATTGTCATGATAAGTCTCTCTTATCTAACTGTTTATAAATGACTTTATAAATTTCGTCAGCCAGCAATAGTTAATTTACATTACTCCAGCTCAGTGGGTCAAAAGGGCGGCTTAATCGACGTAACTCATAATAAAGCCCGTTGCTTGCATTGCCGCCACTATTGCCCACGGCGGCAATCGCATCGCCGGCTTTTACCGTTTCGCCTACAGGTTTTAATAAAGTTTGATTGTTGCCATACAAGCTCATGTAGCCATCACCATGATCAACAATAATCAAATTGCCAAAGCCTCGTAGCCAATCGGCAAATACGATGCGACCATTGGCTACAGATTTTACTTCTGCACCTTCGTTGGCTTTAATAAATAAACCTTTCCAAGAAACGCCACTATCTTCACGATTAGCGCCAAAGCGATTAGTCACGTCGCCACGCACGGGTAATCTTAATTTACCTTTAAGTCCGACAAAATTTACCCCCGAGAACTCATTGCTGGGTGTAGTGTTATTTGAAATGCTGTTAGTAGCAGTCACAATTTCTTTTGCTGGTTTATTGTTTTCATCAATGTCACCGTTAACTGTTTTGTTTTGGTTATTAGTGCTAGGAGATGCTGGCCTGCTTGCGACACGCTTAGGTTTGGATGGAATAATTTTGGCTAAACGTTCAACTAATTCTGAAAGTCTTTTTTCATCACGGCTTAATTTTTTTATTTCGCCACGTTGGGAGGTAATTTGTTGTGACAGCGTTTGCACTACTTTAGATTTTGCCTTTTTTTGACTTTGTAAAATACGCTGCTCGTCTATTTGTTTTTGTTTGAGTTCAGCCACTTCTTTAAGTGCGTTTGCCGTTTGCTCATTGAGTATGCTGATTTTATTTAAATTGGCCTGCATTTTCTTGATTAAAGCTGCTCGGGCGCTCGCGATGTAGGCGTAATAATGCACGTCTCTGGCTATTTCTCTAGGATGCGCACTTTGTAAAATCATTTGCGCATAGCTTTGTTGGCCATGAATATATTGCTGATATAACTGGCTGCTGAGTAGTCGTTCCTGCTGCGATAGCGCTTGATTGGTTGCTTTTGAATCAGATTCCAATTGTGTGAGCGTATTTTTATTTTGTTGTTGCTGAAAGTTAATTTCGTGTAATTTTTTATTCGAGGCGCTAATCGCTACTTCACTTTCTTTTAAAGCATCCGCTGCATCTTTATGCGCTTCTTGTGAGTTGCCTAACTCCTTTTTTAGCGATTCCAAACGTTGCTGTACATCGCTTAAGGCTTGATTGGGCTGCTCAGATTTTTTTGCAGCAAAGGCAAATAAGCCATGGCTTAGCAATGTCAGCATTAACGCTACGCAAATAACTGGCCGATTGAAATGAAAGTGATTTAATGGTTTAAGCACAATATTTTTGGTTTAAGATTTTAAATTCAATAAGTTAATTGGGTTGATTAAATACAATTTAGCTGAATCCGTGAAATAAATAATATTTGATTTTTTACCATTGAATGACAAGTTAATCGCTAAAACTAATTAAACTTTTGCCTGTCATTTCAGTGGGTTGCTTGAGGCCCATCATATTTAATAATGTGGGTGCTAAATCAGATAAAGCACCATTTTCAGCTAGTTTAGCCTCACGACCTATGTAAATGAGTGGCACTTTGTTGGTGGTATGTTGGGTGTGCGGTTGGTTGTTAATTTTATCAAACATCATTTCAGCATTGCCGTGGTCTGCGGTAATAATCACTTCTCCGCCTATGCTTTGCATGGCTTTTACTATGCGTCCGACGCAAGTATCTAAGGTTTCAATGGCTTTAATCGCTGCTGGCAAACTGCCAGTATGGCCGACCATGTCGCCATTGGCGTAATTGCATACAATTGCATTATATTTGCGACTTAAAATGGCTTCTTCCAATTTTTCTGTGAGTTCAAAAGCGCTCATTTCAGGTTGTAAATCGTAAGTGGCGACTGGTGGAGAAGGCACTAATATTCGATCTTCGCCAGCAAAAACTGTTTCTTCGCCACCATTGAAAAAGAATGTCACATGCGGATATTTTTCGGTTTCAGCAATACGTAATTGGGTCAGGCCTAAGTTGGATAAATATTCACCAAAGGTATTTTTAATTGTAGATGGTGGAAAAATTACTGTAGCTTTGGTTTCTTTTTTGTCGAACATGGTTAGCGTAAAGTAGCCGGCAAGTTTAGGTACATGACGGCGATGAAAACCATCAAATTCATCACTTAAAATTGCGTGGGTTAATTGGCGCGCACGATCAGACCTAAAGTTCATATACACCACCAAGTCGCCATCTTCTAGATGAATCGGCGCCTCGTCAGCATTACGTATTGCTGTGGTTTTAACAAATTCATCATTCTCGCCACGTGCATAAGCAGCTTTTAAACCTTCTTCAGCAGTTGCGTAGGTATATTCGCCCAAACCTTCAGTAATTAATGCGTATGCAGTTTCTACTCGCGGCCAGCGTTTATCTCTATCCATACTGTAAAATCGACCATTGATGGAGATTATTTTACCTACACCTAATACGTTTATTTTAGCCTCTAGCGCTGCCAAATATGGCATAGCGCTGATAGGCGGTGTGTCGCGACCATCTAAAAAGGCATGTACGTATATTTTCGTTAAGCCTAATTTAGCGGCCATTTCTAACATGGCATGAATATGGTCTTGGTGGCTGTGTACGCCGCCATCAGAAAGCAGGCCAAAGATGTGCAAGGCTTTATTACTGTTTTTAATGCCTAGTAAGGCCGCCTTTAATTCGGCATGCTCATAAAACTCGCCAGTGGCAATGCTGTTATTAATGCGCTCAAAATCTTGAAACACTACGCGGCCAGCGCCTATATTGAGATGCCCAACCTCAGAGTTGCCCATTTGCCCATCTGGTAAGCCCACATAATGCTCAGAAGCGTTAATGAGTGTGTGTGGGTGCG
>Ga0194085_1029_pt1 | contig 22941 bp, 22 predicted proteins | sample LauGreSp1BDMLBSN_2_FD_133655 | JGI IMG/M metagenome (GOLD analysis project Ga0194085, IMG submission 133655) | reverse complement strand
ATAGCCGATTAGTACGACGACAATAATGTAGGATTCAGCAAGAAACAGACCCGTACCGAAGAAAGTATCAAGAGGTGTGTTAAATGCAAGTGTTTCGTTATATCGCCATACAATGTATCGAATTAAAGCCGTTGTTGAAATTGCAAATAATGCAATTAAGCCATAACTTTTCCAGCGCGCATTATTCAGCGTTAATGCAAAAGCAATAGACAAGGCACCGAAAATAAGTTGTTGATTAAAAGTTAAATCAATACTCACCACAAAATATAAAAAGCCTAAACATAAAACGAGCGCTACATAGCGAATCACTAAATTTTGCCAAATTTTTGAATTAAGAACGGTGTCAAATATTTGTAAAGTATTTTTCTTACTGTGATAATTATTCAAGGGACTTACCTCTTCTCTTTGAGTACTACTTGCAAAATTTCAGCGCAGGAGTTCAAATCATCTGCGCCTCGACAATTAGGTTCGTAGTTTATTAAATCTTGATTACAGGCAAGTGCCTCAGGGATTGATTGATCTTGATGCACGATAACAACTTTCTTATCACCCAACATTGCACGCATAGCCTTAACAACATCATTACCAAGCCTGCTTTCACGATTCACATGATTAATAATAAATAAATAATCTGTAAAGTCTTTTTTACTAGTGCAATATTTATCAATTAAACCAATAATCATTGGTAATGTTGCACAGGCAGCAGGCGTTGGATGCAACACCACAACTACTGCGTTTGCAACTGATAAAGCCTGCTTTAGATATACAGATGCACCTGTGGGGGTATCTATAACTACTAAGGTTTTTTCTGGTAGCGCTAGATTCAAAAGCGAATCTGCTAAGAGTTTTGGGTTATTTCTAAGCGACTGCTCAAACGATTCTCTATCATCCTCGTTTAATCGTCCAAAAGGCAAGACATTGCAGCTTTGAGCAGATTTCAGCACAGAGCTTGACCATTTTCCGCCATACAAAGTATTGCGTGAAAGTCCATCTTGATAAGCTGGTGATATACCAAAATGCAAGCCCAAGGAGTTCTGTGGATCCATATCTAGTGCTAACACATGCTCAGCTTTAGTATGCAATGCTGCACTTAAATTAGCGCAAAGAGTTGTTTTACCAACACCTCCTTTAGCTGAGACAAAAGCAATCACATTCATTCAGCTCGCAAGCTTTCGAAAAAAGATTGCTTGCTTATTGTTTTATTTTTTTCTGAACTATGCTTAATTCGCAAGATTAAGCTAGACATTTCAGATCTTTCATTAGCTTCGTTCGGCGTTAGCTTAGATTTAGGCGAATTAATAATTTGAGGGATTTTCACGCTATTTAAGATTGCATCTACTGCTAAATTATTGATATCAATTGGTAAAATTTCGAGTTTAATTTCTTTAACTTTTATTGATGTCAATAAAGATTCAGGTGCCACTGAAATTAAATCCAAAGGCGCTTCATTGATACTATTAATGCCTGCGTTACTAGAAATATTCACACCCACTAATAATTTAGCTAACTCCATTGTGCTAGCAGAAGACTCTCTGGTGCCAATTGCACCATGAGTAGCGACAGATTCTGTGGCGCTGTTTGAAAAGCTAATTGGTTCAATCGAATTAGGACTAATACTTAGCATTCCTGCTAATGAAGGCCTAATCTTTCCAGACATAGTGATTGGTAAAATTTCAACATGAGATAAGTCAATCTCATTAAGAAGCGGCCAAACAGTATTTGACCTTTCTTTAGACTCTTCAAACTTTATCTCGCGATAAGGAACATGACTTGCACCCATTAATTCGTACAAAACCTCAACATCAGACAATTGGCTCATAAAACGGACCTTACGTGAGTAGTAAAAAAATTAAGCACTCAATTCGTATTCAACCGAACCGAATTCATCCACTTCAGAGATTTGTTTGACATTTAAATGTGTAGACACACTCATATCGCCTAACCATTTTTGATAAACACCCTCCAAAAATGCTGCCGCCCAAAATTCAGTTGAACCGTTAAAGGCATCAATAAGTAAGCGTCCGTTATCTAAGCTATGATGAACAATCCTTAAAGTATCGCCATGCTCTTCAAGTAGCACAGTTCCCCAGTCCATTTCCTCCCAAACATTACAAATAGCCTGCTGGGTTTCTTCAATCGTTTTAGATGGTGATAACTGCACAATACCGGCAAAAGTTATGCCAATAGCTTTAAACGCAGCCTTAGTGTTATTCGAATCTGTTTGGCTTACCAACACTTTTGCCATTGCACTTAATAAGCTACGCCATTTTTTAGAACTCTGGCGCCTCAATCGGTAATCAATTTTTCTTGCATCGTTCATATGCTTAGCTTCCATTTAATAGAAAATTAACTTCAGGATTAAAACTGCTAACCAATTTCGCATTGGCATCTTAATTACTAAGTACTTAATTCAAGTTTCAAAAATAAGTTCAATAAAATATACTTATGTTTAGTATATCTAAATATTGTATACATATGTATAGTTATTTTTGATTTTTGATAAATATTTTATTTAAGCAAAAATCTAAACGAGAAAAATGCTTGACCACTCACCAAAGTAGCCATAGCAATGGTTGTTAGCTCATAACTAAAAAATTTTTAATATAAAAAGGTTACTAAAAATCTTATGACCACGAAGCTTAAAGGAATGATACTTGCCGCAGGACAGGGCACAAGAGTGAGACCATTAACAAAAAATTTACCCAAACCAATGATCCCAGTAATGGGCAAGCCAGTTATGGAATACTTAGTCGAGCATCTTGTTCGCCATGGCGTAACTGAAATTATGATTAATGTTGGGCATCATTTTCATATGATAGAGAATTACTTCGGAGACGGCAGTCGCTGGGGGGCACAAATTGGTTATTCTTATGAGGGTATTTACGATCACGGAGACATTAAGCCTAGTCCATTTGGTTCGGCTGGCGGTATGCGACACATACAGGATTTTAGTGGGTTTTTTGATCAAACCACCATTGTGCTGTGTGGTGATGCTCTAATAGACCTTGATATCACCACCGCATTGTTTGAACACAAAAACAAAAATGCGATGGTAAGCATAATAGCAAAGGAAGTCCCTAAAGAAGAGGTTATACATTACGGGATTGTAAAAACAGATGAGACTGGCCGTATCAAGGGATTCCAAGAAAAGCCAAAAGAAGATGAAGCTTTTTCTAATCTAGCCAGTACTGGTATATATTTTTTCGAGCCAGAGGCTATCGATCTTATTCCAAAAAATATGTTTTTTGACATCGGTAGCCAATTATTTCCAATGTTGGTCGATCAGGATTATCCATTTTTTGCTCAAAAAAGATTTTATAACTGGATAGATATTGGTCTAGTCACTGATTATTGGCTAGTGATGCAACGTATTCTTAAAGGTGAGGTGAGCTACCTTGAAATGCCAGGAACTGAAGTAAAACCCGGCATTTGGGTGGGCATCAATACCCGTATAGATTGGGATAATGTCAACATAACAGGCCCAGTGTATATTGGTTCGAGCACACAAATTGAAAGTGGCGCAAATATTGTGGGGCCTTGTTGGATATGCCATGGCAGTCAAATTAAGAAGAATAGCCATATTATTAGATCAATTTTATTTGAATATACAAGAGTTAGTGAAAACATGATATTGAATGAATTAGTCATGTCTTCAACCTACTGTGTGAAAAGAAATGGTGACACTTACTATATCGGCGACGATAGATGTGACCTTAAATGGGGTGATGCAAGAGTAAAAACCTAATCAGTAGATATTTCAAATAAATCCTATGTCAATTTACAAAACGATTGCACCAGATTACTAAATATATGAATTTTAAGTAGAGGTTTAGAATGGAACTAAAGTTATCGAAATGGGGAAATAGCCTAGCACTCAGATTACCCTTGTCCGTGACTAAGTCTCTACATTTAGAAGATGGTGACACCTTAGAGATTAATATTAACAAATTAAGAGAGATAGTCTTAACTCCTGTTAATGCCTTTGATAAAGCTGGTTTTTTACATAAACTACAAGAAATGCATAGGAAAAATATATCTTACAACCTTGCCAGCATTAAAAAGCATAGCGAGCTATCAGACATGATATATGTTGATACGAGCGTCATAGTAACTATGCTTACTAGTGTGGCTGACACGCAAATTTGTATAGACTGGTTTTGCGGACTAGAAGTTATACCTATTAGCGGAGAATGTTTAATTGCGGAATTTAATAGCGCGATTGCATTAATGCAAAGCAATTCTCAGCTGTCAGAACGGAAAATGAAGTCCATTTTATCTCTGTTTGAGGAACTCATTAGTGGTGGCATTAAATTGCTACCCGTTAATCGTGAAGTTTTTAAAAAAGCCAGTGATTTAATTTATAACGAGCCAACAATGCCTGTGCGTACATCACTACATTTAGGAATTGCCTTGGCAAGCGATGCTAATGAATTTGTAACGCTAGACGCTGAACAATATGCATTTGCAAATAAACTAGGCTTTAGTGGTAAGTTGCTTGACGCCAATAAACTCACTATCAAATAATTAGCTACATTTGGCACAATTGCTCAATAATCTTTAATTAACTGATTATCAATCAATTCTCGCACTATTGTTTCGTCAAAAACATAGGCAGAAGTATCTACAGTTCTAGGGAGACCTACAACAAAAGTAACGCCTGCAATTGCATTTCTAAAAAAACCTACATCACCGTGATGTTTTTTTACAATGGACTTTATGATTGATAAGCCTAAACCTAAACCTACTCCGCGTCCTTGCTCTGAAATAGACTTAAATGGCATAAATACTGAACCTGAATCTGCTTGATTTATGCCACTTCCATTGTCGCTTAAGACAAAAAACACATAATCACTGTTACCCATGGTAGCAAGATTTATTTGCGGCTCTTTAACATTATTGGTAGCCTTTATTGCGTTGGTAATAAGGTTAATAATAACCTGTAATAAAAGCCCATGATCTCCTGGTATTTGCACGTGCCTAAGGTTGTAATGCTGTGTGAACATAACGCGCTTAGTAAGAATTTGTTTTTTACTTACATATACAGCATCGCGCGTCAAATCATCTATATCTACCGGGTCCGTTAGCAATACTGCATCATCATTCTGTAACAAGAGTCTAAGAGATTGAATGATATTAATTGCACGCGTATTATCCAGCTTAATATTCTTTAGGTCAGCTAACAACCTAGGTTCTGAATTCATCTTAGTTAAGTATCGAATCATTCGATCAATATTTAATAACATTGCAGCTAATGGCTGAGTAAGCTCATGAGCAATTGCTCCAGAAAATGCAGCAAAACCATGAATCCCAGCATTACTTGAAAGCTGACTAAACTGCTGCTCGCGCCTAATCATTTGATCTTCTAACACTTGCTGCTTACCTAGTGTTTTATCCATTTTTTCGTTAGCAAATAGCATCTCTCCTGCCGCCTGCTTAAGAATCATTTGCATGTAAGCAAAGTTAAGTAAAAACATTGCAATCATCACTAAGACTAAACTGATTAATACAGCGGTTGAATATTTAAACAAAGCAATTTCAGCTGTTGAATAATTAAAATCAGACAGTATCAGTGAAAGAGACAGAATAATTAGAGAGGCATTAATTTGAATCATCCTGCCAGCCGCTAAGTAACCTTGTTTCTTTAAGTTTAAGCCCAGCATAAAACGACAAATGAATAAAATTATGACTACCAAGACTGCAGCTAATATTCTGATGTGATCAGAAAGCTGCCAGATCAAATAAATACTCAACGCAATGATAAAAGTAATGATGAGTATGAGATACCCGACAATATATCTACGATTAAACTTGTTGAGCCAGCGGAGTAGAATGCCATTATGTCCGACCAATCCAACGATAATCAAAAATTGGGCTAGATAAATTGAAAGATAGTCTGGAATGTCTCCGCGCAAGCCAATTAAAAATGATCCAACCCCTAATAAAACACCCAGGCCGCACCACCAGTAAACCTCAGAATTATAACGACCTACCAAACTTAACAATACACATAGCGGTATTAAAAACTGCACTAAAGCAACAATTATAAAAACCGTACGAACATCAATCTGCATCATGTAAGTTCTCAGTTAAATATAATTATTTTTGTACGAGAAAATTTGATATTGGTTAACCAGCGGTAGGTGTTAAATTGAGCGATTGTGAAAATAGAACAAGTTCTGCTTGGGAGCTAACACCTAATTTATGTAATATTTTTGCTTTATACACTTTCACAGTAATCTCGGCTAAATCTAACTGCTTAGCTATGTCTTTAATTTTTCCACTACTTAAGAGGCGTTCAAACAGTAATTTTTCTCTAGGTGTAAGGGTATTAAACTTATCGATTGACTCGCTGGTAATTATTTTTTGATTCGCACGAGTAACAATAACCTGCATCGCTTTTTCAACAGCGCTAAGTAGCGTATCCATATCAAATGGTTTGAGTAGAAAGTCGTATGCCCCTTGGCGGAAAGCAGCAACCACTTCCGATGGCGCTGCATGTCCGCTAATAAATACCACTTGAACATTCATATTTGATTGGTTTAAGTCTGAAATTAAACCAAGTCCAGTGAGGTCTGGCATTTGTAAATCCAACAAAATAACACTATTATCAATATCAGTAGACTCCTCCAAAAAACTTTTGGCACCTGCCCAAGACCCGACTTGATAACCAGCTTCTTGCAAAATTAGTACGATCGCATTTCTTAGAGAATCATCATCGTCTATAACATGTACAAAGTTACTTTGCATTACTTTCACCTAATATTAAAATTAATTTAGCTAAATAAATTATTCGTCTAAATTATGGCCAATTCAAGCTCAAAGCACAACCTCTGAGCGTAACTTAATAAGCTAATTTAATTAGCCCGCTGGTTTCTTCCCAACGGCTATTTAAATATGAAGCTCATAAACGTTGCTTGATTTACTCATTAAACACGCACGACTTAAAGCAACTTCCTTTGTCTAGGTTGTGCGTTGTTAGTAGCATTAAACAAACTGCCTTTTCTAGCGCGCTTTTGAATATATTTAATTAAATCTTCACCGCTAATGATTTTTGTTTTACCTTTTATAGTCATGTTTGCCGATACGCCATCACATAATTCCACACGTTCTAGTGATGCACTTTCTGGCATATCCATCATACGCACGCCTCTACCGCCGTTTGGATATTCGTTAATTTCGCTAATTTGAAATACTAACAACTTATTTTCAGAAGAACTTAGCGCAACATGCGTACTTGCATCTAACTTAACAGGTGCGTTAATAGTGGCGCCCTCTTCAGGTTTCATAAAGGCTTTACCAGCCTTAGGTCTGGCAATCAGACCTTTTAATGGCGCAATAAAACCGTAGCTGTTTGAAGTGGTAAATAGGTATTTATCTTCATCTTTACCTGAAAGCGCATGTAGCAATTTGGCACCATTTTGAATTTCAATAATAGCGCTAACTGGAATACCGTCACCCTTGCCACCAGGCACGCTAGATGCGTCAAATGAATAACAACGGCCATTTGAATCGATTAAGATAATTGGCAAAATTGTGCGCGTTTCAATCACTGAAAACTCACCATCGCCAGCTTTCCATGCCAAAGATTCTTTATCCACACCGTGGCCTTGTCTTGCCCGAATCCAACCATTTTTAGACAACATAATGGTGACCGGCTCATCAACGACAAACGCTTTCTGGCCACCCTGCACGCGTTCTACTGGTTCAATTAAGGTGCGTCTATCATCACCGTATTTTTCTGCATCTTGCTTAATTTCTTTAGCGGTAAGTTTACGTAATTTTGTCTCACTCGCTAAAATGGCTTCTAGTTTGCCAGCTTCCTCACGTAGTTCTTTTAGCTCACGCTCAATCTTAAAACCTTCTAATCGGGCTAATTGACGTAACCTGATTTCAAGAATGTCTTCGGCCTGAATTTCACTTAAATTAAACGCAGTAATTAAATCAGCTTTGGGGTCATCTGAATTACGAATCACTTTGATGATTTCATCAATATGTAGAAAAGCGATCAAACGACCATCTAAAATATGGATGCGGCGATTGATTTTGTCTAAATCAAATTGGCTACGCCTTTTAACCACGTTCAGTCTAAATTCGATCCATTCTTTGAGGATTTTAACTAAGCCTTTTTGCGCTGGTCTGCCATCCGTACCTATCATCACCATGTTTACTGGGCAGGAAACTTCCATGCTGGTATGCACTAGTAAAAATGCCATCAACTCTTCACTAGGAATTTTACTGGTTTTAGGTTCAAGGATTAGGCGTACATCTTTTTTACCTTCACTTTTCACTGAATCTAGCATGCTTAAAACCGATTGTTTAATCAACAACTGGTCTTGATCTATGGTTTTTTTGTCTTTTTTCGGCTTAGGATTAGAAATGGCCTCAATTTCAGCCATGACCGTTTCAACCGAAACGCCATGCGGCAATTCGTTGATGATAATGCGCCACTGGCCACGCGCCATCGGCTCAAGCACCCATCTAGCGCGCAATCTTAGTGAGCCACGTCCGGTTTCGTAAGTGGAATGAATATCTGAAGTTTGTGAAATTAGCTGTCCACCACCAGGAAAATCTGGGCCTGGTACATGCCCCATTAATTCTTCAGTCGTGCAATGCGGATTATCCATCACATGTAAGACGGCATTAGCAATTTCGCGCATATTGTGCGGAATCATCTCGGTTGCCATACCAACAGCAATGCCGGAGGCGCCGTTTAATAACATCATCGGCAATCTAGCTGGCAACATGACCGGCTCTTGAAAAGCACCGTCATAATTACTTTGAAAATCTACCGTACCACGATCAATTTCAGAGAGTAATAAGTCCGCAATGGGCGACAAACGCATTTCGGTATAACGCATTGCGGCCGCGCCATCACCATCACGCGAACCAAAGTTACCTTGGCCATCAATCAGCGGGTAACGTAAGGTAAAGTCTTGCGCCAAACGTACCGCAGCTTCATATGCTGAGCTATCGCCATGTGGGTGATACATACCCAAAACGTTGCCAACCACACGCGCTGATTTCACCGGCTTAACGCCTGCCACTAAACCCATTTCTTTCATGGCAAATAAAATGCGGCGCTGTACAGGCTTTTGGCCATCTTCTACTGAGGGTAGCGCGCGACCTTTTACGACTGAAACAGCATAGGCTAAATAGGCTTCTTCTGCATATTCACCAATCGCAACTGCGCCATTTTCATTATTTTCATCCAACATATTCAGATCATCCATGATTAAACATCCGCCTCAACATCGTTACCACGGCGTTCTATCCATTCTTTTCTGGCGGCTGACTCATTCTTAGCCATCAGCATATCAAACATTTTATGCGCGACTTTTGCTTCACCTTCAGGCATACGCACTTGCACTAATCTTCGCGTGTCTGGGCATAGCGTAGTTTCCCATAACTGATCAGGATTCATTTCACCAAGACCTTTAAAGCGCTGAATACCGACTTTATCCTCAGCAACGCCTTCTCTCTTTAACTTTTCTAGCGTCGATATTTTTTCCGCATCATCAGACACATAAATTTTTCTGGCAGGTTTGCTTTTACCTTGAGCAGGCACATCAATTCTGTAAAGTGGCGGCTGTGAGATGTAAACATGGCCGCGTTCGATTAATTTAGGTGCGTGACGCAAAAATAGCGTCAGCAGCAACACTTGAATATGCGAACCATCGACGTCCGCATCAGACAATATACACAGCTTACCGTAACGTAAACCAGAGAAATCAGGATTATCATTAATGGTGTGTGGCTCAATACCTAGCGCCACAAAAATATCATGCACTTCTGAATTACCAAAAATACGCCCCGCGTCAACTTCCCACGTGTTGAGTACCTTGCCGCGCAATGGCAGTAATGACTGAAATTCATTATTTCTGCCCATTTTTGCGCTACCGCCAGCAGAATCACCTTCCACTAAAAACAACTCAGCGGCCATGGTGCCTGCGGCCTCACAATCGGTGAGTTTAGAAGGCATCATATTCACACCAGAAGATTTACGCTTCTCAATTTTTTGGGTCGATTTATTCCTAGCGGCAGCCGAGCGATTAACCAAATCCGAAATGCGCTTGGCATGCTCTACATTTTGACTCAACCAAGTCTCCATGATGGGCTTGACTGATGAAGCGACCATTTTCATAGCATCGCGATTGGTCAACTTTTCTTTTGTTTGACCTTGAAACTGCGGATCTAACACTTTTGCCGCCAACACATAGCAAACGTTGTTCCAAACATCTTCAGAGGAAACTTTAACGCCACGTTGCATCATACTGTGATGTTCCATGAAGGATTTTACCGCTTCAAACACGCCATTGCGCAGGCCTGCTTCATGCGTACCGCCAGACAGTGTAGGAATTAGGTTGACGTAAGATTCGCCACGCGCACCACCCGCACCAAAAGATAGCGCCCAGATAGAACCTTCGCCTTTTGAGATACCTTCATTACTTTCGTTGTGATAAAACTCGCCAAATATGGTAGGAATTTGCGGCTCGTCATCAACGACTTCGCGCTCGCCTATCATTTCTTCTAAATACTGCGGCAGACCACCCTCGTAAGTCCATGAACGTTCATCGAAGCCATCAGCACCTTCAACTGCCAAGGTAACGCTTACACCACGTAACAGCACTGCTTTAGATTTAATGAGATGTTCAAGCTGTGGAATCGACACTCTAGGCGCGTCAAAATATTTAGCGTCAGGCCAGCACTTTACCGTGGTGCCAGTGTCTTTTTTCAAACATTTACCAATTTCTTTTAACGGCTCTATACAATCACCATTAGCGAAAATTAGCCCGTGTATTTTGCCATCGCGTTTTACTTTAACCTCTAAGCGTGTCGATAGCGCATTAGTGACAGAAACGCCAACACCATGCAAGCCACCAGAAAAACGATAAGAACTATTCTCGTCTTCCTTATCAAATTTGCCGCCGGCATGTAATTGCACAAAAACCAGCTCAACGGCAGGCTGTGTTTCGCCAGTGGGAATTTCTACAGGAATACCTCGGCCATTGTCAGAAACTTCAACTGAGCCATCTTTAAAAATGGTAACGGCAATATTGGTCGCGTGACCACCCAGCGCTTCATCCGCGGCATTATCAATCACTTCTTGCACGATATGCGTAGGTGAATCTGTTCTGGTATACATGCCAGGCCTTGCGCGTACAGGCTCTAATCCACGTAGTACTCTTACGGAGTCTGCATCGTATTCTTTTTCTGCCATTTTTTACCTTACATTACATTTTCTAAAATGTATTTAACTCATACTAAACTTTACATTAGCAATACAGCACAAATCCAGATTATTCAGCAGAAACTATTTCCATTTCAGTGTCATATTCTTCAACCATATCGATAATTTTATCGGCAAATGCGTCGTCATAATCGTATGTCCACTCAGAATTTTCAGTATTCTCGCTGGTAATCACAGGTGTGAAGGTCATATCAAGAAATTTACCATCACCAGTATCAATGACGGTAAAGCCATCTTGGTGCTCAACTAATTCCCAATTATCAGGGACTTCCATGCCTAGTGTGATGGTGACTTGAAGTTTCTTCATTATATTTATCCTTAAATTAATCTGTTAATTAACGCTTGATGCGAAGTATAACTCATCGCGATGGGCGCACTGCAGGAGTAGTTAAATGCTACTGCAGATAAAGTCACTTTATTCTAATAGTTCGACATGATTCTAATCACTCAACATGAATTCATATTATGATGCTAGATCTTAAAATTAATCGGATCCCATCAAAATGACACAAGAAAACGAAGTGGTAAATACTAGCCCAAAATGCGGTTGTGGTCGTAGCCTGCATATGCCTTATTGCGATGGCAGCCATGGTCGCTCTGAAAAACAATATGCAGAATGGAAACTCCAAACAGCATTAGAAAATCAAAACGCTGAAACTGCTAAAAATAGCGATTAATTACTTCATGCAATAGCATCTATGCCAAATTTAAAGTTCAGCAAACTCGCCTCAAACTAAGCATGCCCAAAACTAAGCATGCCCATAAAAAATGCCCTTTGAAGTTAACTTCAAAGGGCATTCTCTAATAGGATAATTTCACTGATTAATTTCGTGAAAATATCGTAATCACTAAACTTTCTTAAAGACTAAACTGCCGTTTGTCCCACCGAAACCAAAGTTATTTTTCAACGCATATTCAATGTTTATATCGCGCGCGGTATTGGCACAAAAGTCCAAATCGCATTCAGGATCTTGGTTGAATATATTAATGGTAGGTGGCGACACTTGGTTGTAAATAGAAAGTACCGTGAATACAGACTCTAAACCACCAGCACCGCCCAATAAATGGCCAGTCATAGATTTGGTAGAGTTCACGACTAATTTATAAGCGTGTTCGCCGAAAGCCGCTTTAATAGCATTGGTTTCGTTAGAGTCACCCAATGGCGTTGAAGTACCATGCGCGTTAATAAACTGCACTGCACTTGGATCTATGCCCGCATTATTCATGGCATTACGCATAGAACGGCGTGGGCCATCCATATTTGGCGCCGTCATGTGATAAGCATCGGCACTCATGCCGTAACCACTTAATTCAGCATAGATTTTTGCACCACGTTTTTTGGCATGCTCATACTCTTCCAACACCATAACACCAGCACCCTCGCCTATGACAAAACCATCACGGTCTTTATCCCAAGGACGGCTTGCAGTTGCAGGATCATCATTACGCGTTGATAAGGCACGTGAAGCGGCAAAACCACCCACACTTAATCGCGTAATAGCCGCTTCTGAACCACCGGCAATCATCATGTCTGCATCACCGTATTCAATCATGCGTGAAGCATCACCAATCGAATGCGTTCCGGTTGTACAAGCCGTAACAATCGCAACGTTAGGGCCTTTAAAGCCGAACATGATCGATAAATTACCTGAAATCATGTTGATAATGGTGCCGGGAATAAAGAATGGTGAAATTTTGCGTGGGCCTGAAGCCTGATACAAAATATCGGTATCTTCAATAAATTGCATGCCACCAATACCAGAACCAATTGAAACACCAATACGCTCAGCATTTTCTTCTGTGACCACAATGCCAGAATCTTTAACCGCTTCAATAGCCGCTACTAAGCCGTATTGAATAAATGTATCCATCCGTCGTGCATCTTTAGCACTCAGATAATCTTCAACATTAAAGTCTTTTACTTCACCGGCAACGGTAGAAGAAAATGCACTTGCGTCAAATTTAGTGATTTGTGTGATGCCAGATTTACCAGCAAGAATATTATCCCATGCAGTTTTAACCCCAATACCAACGGGTGAAACTACACCAAGACCGGTGACGACTACTCTACGTTTTGACATAAATTTGGTTTAGACATAAATTTGTCTCTTAGAAGGGTTTAAGAAACGAAGGGTAAAAGTAGCAGGTTTAAAAACCCGCTACTTTCATTTGAATTATTTGAGGTTAGTATTGATGTAATCAATCGCTAATTGAACTGTCGTGATTTTTTCTGCTTCTTCATCAGGAATTTCACAGTCGAATTCTTCTTCTAGTGCCATGACTAGCTCAACTGTATCTAGTGAGTCAGCACCTAAATCATCTACAAAAGATGATGCATTTTTAACATCAGCTTCGTTTGCACCAAGTTGTTCTGTAACAATTTTTTTAACGCGTTGTTCGATGTCAGACATCTAATTACCCCTTTTATTAAAAAATAACCAAATATAAAAATATACTTTAGCTAAGACAGCATTCTACCAAAACTCGGCAAGAATACCAAAAAACTTAAACAATACCAAAGAATTTATGCCTAATTCTTGCTTAAGCAAGACTTACACCATCAACATCCCACCGTTCACATGGATGGTTTCGCCAGTAATATAGGCGGCGCTAGGTGAGGCTAAAAATGCGACGGTAGCCGCAATTTCTTTCACATTACCTAAACGGCCTAAGGGAATACGCGCAAGCATTTTATTGGTAATATCTTCTGGCAACTCTGCAGTCATGTCCGTATCAATAAAACCCGGCGCCACACAATTGACAGTAATACCGCGACTGCCAACCTCGGCGGCTAACGATTTGCTAAAGCCGGTCATGCCTGCTTTGGCAGCGGCATAATTGACTTGACCAGCATTTCCCATGTGACCTACCACAGATGAAATGCTAATAATTCTTCCACTACGCGCCTTCATCATTGGGCGTAATACGGCTTGGCTCATACGAAATACAGAAGTCAAATTTGTGCTTATGACCGCATCCCAATCATCGCCTTTCATACGCATCAATAATGTATCGCGAGTGATGCCAGCATTATTCACCAACACACTGACATCGCCATATTTCTCTGCGATGACTTTTAAAGTCGCGTCAATTTGCTCGGCATCATTGACGTTTAAGGCCATGCCTTCGCCTTTAATATTGGCTGCGGCAAATGTGCTACTAATAGAGGCTGCGCCACTGTCTGAGGTTGCGGTGCCAATGACAATTGCACCTTGCTTACCAAGCTCCAGTGCGATTGCAGCGCCTATGCCACGGCTTGCGCCTGTAATTAAAGCAATTTGTCCAGTTAACATCGTAAACCCTTGAAAAATATATTAAATTTAATTACCATTTACTTGTAATTTTACGCCTATCGTTACACACTGCCTGATTTATAGCGCAGCCTGTAACTCAACTAAAGCCTCATTACTCACTAAAGCACTGCATGTAAACTCAGCAACGATGCGCTTAGTCAGTCCAGCCAATACTTTGCCAGGGCCACACTCTGCTGCTTGGTTAAAACCTTGCGCATGAATGGCCTGTACAGTCTCAACCCAGCGAACAGGGCTGTATAACTGGCGCACTAAAGCGTCTTTAATTTTATCACTGTCGTTATAGGATGCAACATCGGCATTATGTAACACAGGAATTTGTGGGGCATGAATAGCCACTGTTTTTAAATATTCAGCTAATTTTTCGGCAGCCGGTTTCATCAGCGCACAATGTGATGGCACGCTGACCGGAAGTGCTAAAGCGCGCTTGGCACCCTTTTCTTTTGCCAACACCATACCGCGCTCAACCGCTGCTTTATTACCAGCAATAACCACTTGGCCAGGTGAGTTAAAATTAACTGCTTCTAGCACTTCATCCTGCGCGGCTTCAGTACAAACTGCACGCACAATATCATCATCCAAGCCTAAAATGGCGGCCATTGCACCAACGCCTGACGGCACAGCCGCTTGCATGACTTCTGCGCGATAACGTACCAATGGCAAAGCATCAGCAAAACTTAGCGCGCCGGCCGCAACAAGCGCCGTGTATTCACCTAAGCTATGTCCAGCCAAAATACCGGGAGTGTTTTTTGAGCTAGCAAGCCAAGCGCGCCAAGTAGCAATACCAGCAATCAACATGATAGGCTGTGTGTGTGTGGTTTCATTCAAACTCTCATTGGCTTCTGTTGCCATCGCCCAAAAATCGACGCCTAAAATATCTGAGGCTTCAATAAAAGTATTTTTAATAATGGCAGAATCAGCAAAACCGGCCATCATGCCGACTGATTGAGAACCTTGGCCAGGAAAGAAAAATGCGAGTTTATTCATAATTTTTTGAGTCATTTAGTAGTTAAAGCATTAACAGTTTAAAAAAGTAGTTAAAACTAAAGGTAATCGTTACAACAAAGGCTTTATTAATCGTTAACATTTTAATATTGTTAATATTTAATTAGTGCAGAACCCCAAGTAAATCCGCCACCAAAGGCTTCCATGAGGATAATTTCACCACGTTTAATTCGCCCGTCACGCACGGCAACGTCTAATGCTAATGGAATAGAAGCGGCTGAAGTATTGCCGTGCTTATCAACGGTAACCACCACTTTATCCATGCTCATGTCTAATTTTTTTGCGGTAGCTTGCAATATACGAATATTAGCTTGATGCGGTACCAACCAATCTATATCAGACTTTTGCATGCCATTCGCAGTTAAAGTCTCATCAACAATCGCATCAAGGGTATTAACAGCGACTTTAAATACGCTATTCCCCTCCATCACCACGGTATCGCCACAGCCTGTTTCAGATTTTCGCGGCACGTGTAGCATTTTTTCATAACTACCATCCGCATGCAGATGAGTAGAAATAATACCTTGCTCTTCGCTGGCTTGCAGAATTACAGCACCCGCACCATCGCCCCACAAAATACAATTGCCGCGATCGGTCCAATCAACAATACGCGAAAATGCCTCAGCGCCAACGACTAGTGCGCATTTTGCAGCACCCGATTTAATAAAATTATCAGCCGTAGCAAGCGCATAAACAAAGCCGCTACAAACCGCTTGAATATCGAAAGCTGGGCAACCGGCAATACCTAATTTATTCTGCATAATCACTGCCGTGCTTGGAAAAATCTTATCCGGCGTTGTCGTTGCCACAATAATTAAATCAATATCTGCGGCATCAATACCAGCAGATTCAATGGCATTGCGCGCTGCATTTAAGGCAAGATCACTGGTAAATTCATCTTCAGCCACAATGTGACGTTCACGAATACCGGTGCGCGTAAAAATCCACTCATCGGTCGTCTCTATCATGCTTTCTAAATCAGCATTGGTAAGTATTTTTTTGGGTAAATAGCTACCCGTGCCTGCAATGCGAGAATAAATCATTCGTTTTCCATACCTAGGCTAGTCGAAGTAGTGCCAGTAGAAGTACTGCCAGTTAAATTTGAGTTATTTGCGTGTTGCTCAGCGATATCTTTTGATTGCATGTGCTCAATTTCTAATTGTTGTGAAATGCGATTAAGTACACCGTTACGTGATTCCTCAACCGCCGTATGAATCGCATTTAGGAAAGAAAAACTATCGGCGCCACCATGACTTTTCACCACGATACCGCGCAAACCTAGAAAGCTTGCACCGTTATAACGTCTAGGATCCATGCGCTTCTTAAAAGCTTTTAGCACAGGCATACAAGCTAAACCCATCAACTTGGTAAGCCAGTTACGCTTAAATTCCTGAGATAGAAAACGGCCCATCATCTGCACTAAACCCTCAGAGGCTTTAAGAGCAACATTACCGACAAAACCATCACAGACAACAACGTCTGTCGTACCTTTAAATATATCATTGCCTTCTACATTGCCATAAAAATTCAAATGGCTGGCACGCAATAACTCGGCAGTCTTCTTAACGACCTCATTACCCTTAATATCTTCAACACCGATATTTAACAAACCCACTGTTGGATTTTCTTTATGCTCGACACATGACACCAGCATGCTACCCATTACGGCAAATTGCAATAACTGTTCAGCCGTGCAATCAGCGTTGGCACCCAAATCTAATATATAAGTTCGACCTTTTTGGCTAGGAAACACACCGGCGATGGCAGGCCGGTCTATACCAGGTAATGTTTTTAGCACGAAGCGTGCGGTGGCCATTAGTGCACCAGTATTGCCTGCACTGACACAAGCATTAGCTTCACCACTTTTAACCAAATTAATGGCTACGCGCATTGAGGAATCTTTTTTATTTTTGAGCGCACCTTGTGGCGACTCATCCATAGTCACCAGTTCACTTGCATGATGAACACGCAAACGTGGGCCAGTAACCGCTTTATTGGCTTTTAGTTCAGCTTCGATAGCATCACTTAATCCAACCAAAACAATATTGAGCGAACTATCGGCTTCTAGCGCTTTAAGTGCAGCTGGTATTGTGACATGAGTGCCATGATCACCACCCATTGCGTCAATTGCGACGGTTATATCCATTGGTTTTAATCACAAAAATTGAAAATTAACAGCATTCTGCATAATTATCTACGCAGCGTTATACATTGGTGCCGTAAAAATATTAACGCCGCACCAATACTGGAGCGGCGTTAAATGATTTCGTATACTACTTAACAAATATTAAAACTTTAGAGACTATCTAAAGAAGTAAATTATTCGCCTTTTGTAGACATTACTTTACGACCACGGTAATAACCGCTTGGGCTAATGTGGTGACGTAGATGCGTTTCGCCAGTTGTTGGCTCTACTGCTAAAGGTGGATTGACTAAAAAGTCATGTGAACGGTGCATACCACGTTTTGATGGTGACTTTTTGTTTTGCTGAACTGCCATAATAAACTCCAATAAAATGATTAAAACATCATCTCAATTACATACAAACTGACGCACTGTTGACAACAATCCATCACTAATTTAAGACTACGTTAAATTGCTAGTCGACAATTATAATGTAAAGCAAGCACTTTGTCAGCCCTAATTGACATCTTAAGACTTAATTAAGCCTTTTAACACGGCAAACGGGTTTGGCTTTTCGCCACTTTGCGTAATAATTTCGCCGCAGTCTTCTTTATGTATAGAGGCTATCGGCATCGCCATAATAATCTCATCTTCGATTAAAGCCACAATATCCATGGTTTGGCTAGCCTGTTGCATATCTAAGTCATCTGCACTATCCACATCGCCCGCCTCAATATCCGTATCGCTAATATCACCAATTAAATAGTGGAAATTTAATGATAATTTAAGCGGCATTTCATTCAAACAACGCTGGCAAGTTGTGGTCAGATTTGTTGCAATAGAAAGATCTAAAAGTTGCTGGCCAGCCGCATCCGTCTTACCTTGCAGTTGATAACTAATAGTGCCTGCTGGGCGACTAATAGCCTTTGAATTTTCAGCAGAATGAATCAACAATTCATTGAGTCTTGAGCAGTCTGCAAGCGATAAATCGCCGGCAAGGTGCTCGTTTTTCTTTGCAAAAGCAACGTTGTCGATAAAAAATGGTTGGTTAGTCATATTTAATGTTCTAAATTTGTGATTAAAATTGAACTATGGGGATTTAGCTCTAAGCATGCCCATGTTACAATTACTGGGTTTGTGTGAATAATTAAGGCTTGCAGCGTGTTCAAAAAAATTCTTGTAGCTAATCGTGGTGAAATCGCAGTGCGTATTGTACGCGCTTGCTCAGAAATGGGTATTAAGTCTGTTGCGATTTATGCGGATGCTGATCGTCAAGCCTTACATGTTAAAAAAGCCGATGAAGCTTATAACATTGGCGCTGACCCGGTAGCCGGCTACTTAAATGCACATAATATTGTCAATTTAGCGGTAGCCTCTGGCTGTGATGCTTTGCATCCAGGCTATGGTTTTTTATCAGAAAATCCTGAATTAGCTGAAATCTGCGAGCGCCGTGGCGTTAAGTTTATTGGCCCGAATGCCAGTGTCATTCGCCAAATGGGCGATAAAATTCAAGCTAGAAATGCTATGACTAACGCGGGCATACCTTGCACGCCAGGTAGTGACGGCAACTTAGCTAATCTTGATGAAGCGGTAGTTTTAGCTGCTAAGATTGGCTATCCAGTGATGCTGAAAGCCACTAATGGCGGCGGCGGTCGTGGTATTCGTCGTTGTGATAGCGAAAAAGAGCTTTTAAGTAATTATGACCGCGTGATTTCTGAAGCCAGCAAGGCGTTTGGTAAGCCTGAAGTGTTTTTAGAAAAATGTGTAGTGAACCCGCGCCATATAGAAGTACAAATTTTAGGTGACTCTGAAGGTAATGTGATTCACCTATTTGAGCGCGACTGCTCAATACAGCGTCGCAATCAAAAACTGATTGAAATAGCCCCTTCCCCACAACTTAGCCAAGCACAACGTGATTATATTGGCGGCTTAGCGGTAAAAGCAGCCAAAGCCGTTGCTTATGAAAACGCTGGAACAGTAGAGTTTTTGTTAGATTCTGACAACACATTCTACTTTATGGAAATGAACACTCGCTTGCAAGTTGAGCATACTGTGACAGAAACCATTACCGGCATTGATATCGTGCAAGAGCAAATCCGCGTTGCTTACGGTTTACCACTGCAATACGAGCAAAAAGATGTGCAGTTTAGAGGCTACGCCATGGAATTTCGTATTAATGCGGAAGATCCTAAAAATGACTTTCTACCGAGTTTCGGTAAAATCACTCGCTACTACGCCCCCGGTGGACCTGGCGTGCGTATGGATGCGGCGATTTACAGCGGTTATGTGATTCCGCCTTATTATGATTCTATGTGCGCAAAGCTTACGGTTTGGGCATTAGATTGGGATAGCGTAATTGAACGCGGTCGCCGAGCTTTAGATGATATGTTAATTTATGGCGTAAAAACGACCATTCCATATTATCAAGAAATTTTAAAGCATGAAGATTTTCGAAATGCCGACTTCAATACTAGCTTTGTAGAATCGCATCCTGAATTAACTAATTATAAGAATGAAATTCCACCAGAAATGATTGCAGCTGCAATTTCAGCGGCGATTGCTGCACATGAAGGCATTTAATACTTAGGACATAAAATAATCACGTCCAATAATAATTTTTAAAAATAACGAATAAAAACAATTCATTGAACATACCAATTAATTGAACACCCCCATTAAAGTAAAGAGTTAAATTATGACCCAAAAACCAAAAGTACACGTCACCGAACTAGTCTTACGCGACGGGCATCAATGCCACATTGCGACGCGTATGCGTACTGAAGATATGTTGCCAATATGCGCCAAATTAGACGCCATTGGTTTTTGGTCATTAGAAGCATGGGGCGGCGCAACGTTCGATGCCTGCGTGCGATATTTAAAAGAAGATCCTTGGGAACGCTTAAAAACCTTACGTAAAGCTTTGCCTAACACGCGCATACAAATGTTGTTACGCGGTCAAAATCTGCTCGGCTACCGTCATTATTCTGATGATGTGGTACGTGCCTTTGTGCAAAAATCAGCTGATAATGGCGTAGACGTATTTCGTATTTTTGACGCTTTAAACGACACGCGTAACCTACAAGTTTCTGTAGAAGCCGTCAAAAAAGCCGGCAAACATGCTGAAGGTACCATTAGCTACACTACCAGCCCAGTGCACGATGTAGCGCACTTTGTGGGTATTGCTAAAGAGCTTGAAGCCATGGGCTCAGATACCATTGCAATTAAAGATATGGCTGGTTTACTGACACCACAAGCCACTATTGAGCTGGTTAAAGCCTTACGCGCCAATGTAAATTTACCGATTCATATGCACACCCATGCAACCAGTGGTTTGGCGAGTATGAATTTGTTACGCGCGCTTGAGAATGGCGCTTTAATGATAGATACTTGCAGCGCAGCGTTCTCAGAAGGTGCTAGCCACCCAACTACAGAAAGCATGATTGCGGCATTACAAGGCACTGAATTTGATACAGGTTTAGACATTGCTGCGGTACAAGAAGTGACTGCGTATTTCCGTGATGTGCGTAAAAAATACTGGCAGTTTGAAAGTGAATTTTCAGGCGTAGACTCACGTGTGCTAATCAACCAAGTACCAGGCGGCATGATTTCAAACCTTAGCAATCAACTTAAAGAGCAAGGCGCGCTGCATCGTATGGATGAAGTATTAGCTGAAATTCCATTAGTGCGTAAAGATCTAGGCTACATTCCGCTGGTAACACCAACTTCACAAATTGTCGGTACACAAGCCGTATTAAATGTGATGACAGGTCAGCGGTATAAATCTATTACCAATGAAGTTAAAAACTACTTTTTAGGCCAATATGGCAAATCACCAAGCGCGGTTTGTCCTGAAGTTAAAAAGCTGGCGATTGGTGATGCAGAGCCCATCACTTGCCGCCCTGCTGACTTATTAGAAGCAGAAATGGCAAGATTGACTAGCGACTCTGAGCGCTTTGCACAATCTGAAGAAGACGTACTGACCTACGCAATGTTTCCAGACATTGGCAAAACCTACTTACAGGAACGTAACGCAGGTTCATTAGTGCCAGAAGCGCTATTAGATAAAGCAGCGGTCAATGCTTCATCGTCACGTTTTGCGCCTAGTGAATTTAAAGTGACCTTACATGGCGAAACTTTCCATATTAATTTGACCGGCAGCGGTCATGCCGGTGAAGAAAAACGCCCATTTTATGTGTCTATTGATGGCATTGCGGAAGAAGTCATTGTAGAAACTTTAAGTGAGATCGAGGTTTCAGGCAATGGTAGCAGCAACGGCCAAAAGAAAGCGGTAACAAGCAAAAATAGTGCTGGGCGTCCTCGCCCATCTCATGCCGGACATGTAACAACTTCAATGCCAGGCACAGTGGTTGCGGTTAAAGTAAATGTGGGCGATAAAGTAAACGCTGGCGATGGTGTTTTGGTCATCGAAGCGATGAAAATGGAGAATGAAATTCAAGCAGCAACTTCGGGCGTCGTCGTAGCGATACACGTGATTAAAGGCGATACGGTTACGCCTGACGAATCCTTGCTTGAAATTCAACCTGAATAATCGATTAGCGATATAAATCATTAGCCGACAGCACTTTTATGTCGGCTTTTTTTATTCACACAATTTAGCCAAAAATATGCATGCAAATCTAATCCTAGCTTCTTCATCCGTTTATCGACGTGAGTTATTAACACGCTTGCAATTACCATTTAGTTGCGTCACGCCAGACGTAGATGAAAGCGCGTTAGCACACGAACTACCCCAAGAAACGGCCTTAAGATTAGCCCAAGTTAAAGCCAGAAAAGTGGCTTTAGACAATCCTAATGCGTTGATTATCGGTTGTGATCAAGTGGCAACCTTAGATAATATACAACTAGGCAAGCCGCTAACGCATGAGAATGCCACCAAGCAATTACGCCTAATGCGTGGCCGAGAAGTGGTTTTTCATAGTGCCTTATGCCTATACAACCCACTTACCCTCAATATGCAGGCCGAGGTTGTTCCTTATGTTGTGACATTTAGAGATTTAAGCGACGCACAGATTGAAAGTTACTTGATTAAAGAGCAACCTTATCAATGTGCAGGTAGCGCAAAATCAGAAGGTTTGGGCATCGCCATCATAGAAAAAATGACCGGCGATGATCCGAATGCGCTTATTGGTTTACCGCTCATCAAGCTGGTCAGCATGCTATTTAATGAAGGTGTAAATGTAATATAAGCCTTACAGCTGGCGAAGTTAAATCTAAGCCAACTTATTGTGAATA